>Ga0307376_10000054_pt1 | contig 186027 bp, 181 predicted proteins | sample TR2MG_FD_202536 | JGI IMG/M metagenome (GOLD analysis project Ga0307376, IMG submission 202536) | Soil microbial communities from Risofladan, Vaasa, Finland - TR-2 | ecosystem: Environmental > Terrestrial > Soil > Coastal area > Acid sulfate soil | place: Finland: Risofladan, Vaasa...
CCGCTGTCGGGCTGGCTGATGAGTTCGGCCAAGGGTTTCCAGACGGTGTGGTTCGGCGTGCTGCCGCTGCCCGACCTGGTCGGCAAGGACAAGGCATTGGGCGACCTGCTTGCCGGGGTGCATGAGGCCCTGAACTTCAGCTTGCTGGTGCTGGTCATCCTGCACGTGGCCGCTGCGCTGAAACATCATTTCATCGAACGCCGGCCGTTTTTGCATCGCATGGCCTGGGACAGAAAGGTACGCACATGAGAATGACTGGTTGGATTTTGCTGGCGGCGCTGGCCGCGCCTGCGGCGAATGCGGTGGAATACCAGACGGTGCTGCCGAAGCAGAGCACGATCCATTTCGAGTTCCGCCAGACGGGCTGGCCGATAAAGGGCGGTTTCAAGCGCTTTACCACGCAGATGGCGTTCGACCCGGCCAGACCCGAGGCCGTCCATGTGCAGATCGACATCGACCTCGCCAGCATCGACACTGGTTTATCCAGGGCCGACGAGGAATCCGGCGACAAGCTGTGGTTCAACCGCAACACCCACCCGAAAGCGACCTTCGTCTCCAGTCAGGTGCGCGCGCTGGGCAACAACCGCTACGAGATGCGCGGCACGCTCACGCTCAAGGGAAAGAGCCGCGACATGGTCGTGCCGCTGACGTTCACGCCCGGCAATAACGCCGCCATCTTCGATGGTGCGTTCGTCCTCAGGCGCCTCGACTTCGGCATCGGCGAAGGCAGGTGGTCAGATATCACCATCGTCGCCAACGAGGTCCAGGTCAGATTCCGCATTGCCGCCACCGGCGGCTAACCCGCTGCTCATCCCTCCAGGAGCAAAACATGAATCATCTCGCACTTCTGCTCTGCGTTTGCCGCCACCGCCCAGGCCGCTTCAGTCACCTACGTCATCGACAACAGCCACACCTATCTACATTTCACCTATAACCACTTCGGCTTTTCCAACCAGACCCACAAGTTCGACAAGACCCGCGGCAAGGTGGTGCTCGACCGTGCCGGGAAAGCCGGCTCGGTTTCCGTGATCATCGACGCCACCTCGGTCAACACCGGCCATGCGGTGTTCAACGAGCACATCCAGTCGGCAGATTTCTTCGACACCGCCAACCATCCGACGATCACGTTCATGGCAGACAAGATGGCGTTCAGAGGCGACCAGCCAGTGAGCCTAGTGGGCGACCTGACGATCAAGGGCGTGACGAAGCCGGTGACGCTCGCCATTACGCACTTCAAATGCCAGCCGCATCCGATGCTGAAAGTGGAAGCTTGTGGCGCCAACGCAAGCACGCAGATCAAGCGTTCGGAATTCAACATGGGCAAGAACGCGCCCTTTGTCAGCGATGAGGTCACGCTGACACTGGCGATCGAAGCGGTCAGGGAACAGCCGGCTGCGCAATAAGCCGGGCGGGCTCCGGTAAAATGTTGCTTTAGCTGTCCGGAACACCGCCTCGTGGAACCCCATCGACTTGAACTGCTCGCGCCCGCGCGCGACGCCGATATCGGCATCGAGGCCGTCAACCATGGCGCCGATGCGGTGTACATCGGCGGGCCATCGTTCGGCGCGCGCGCGGCGGCGTCCAACGAAGTCGCCGACATCGCGCGGTTGGTCGGATACGCACACCGCTTCAACGCACGCGTATTCGTTACCCTCAACACCATCCTTACCGACGACGAACTGGAACCGGCACGGCGGCAGATCATTCAACTGTACGACGCCGGCGCCGATGCCCTGATCATCCAGGACATGGGCCTGCTGGAGCTCGATCTGCCGCCGATCCAGCTGCATGCCAGCACCCAGACCGACATCCGCACGCCGGAAAAGGCCCGCTTCCTGCAGGACGTTGGGCTGTCGCAGATCGTGCTGGCACGCGAGCTCGACCTCGGCCAGATTGCCGCCATCCGCGCCGCCACCGATCCTGCGCGCTGCACCCTGGAATTTTTCGTCCATGGCGCGCTGTGCGTCGCCTACAGCGGCCAGTGCTACATCAGCCACGCCCACACCGGGCGCAGCGCCAACCGTGGCGACTGCTCGCAGTCCTGCCGCCTGCCGTATCAGGTTACCGACCTGGAAGGGCGCATCGTCGCGCACGACAAGCATGTTCTTTCCATGAAGGACAACAACCAGAGCGGCAACCTCGAAGCGCTGGTCGACGCCGGCATTCGCAGTTTCAAGATCGAGGGCCGCTACAAGGACATGGGCTACGTGAAGAACATCACCGCCCATTACCGTACGCTGCTCGACCAGCTCGTCGAGCGCCGCCCGGAATTCGCGCGCGCGTCCGCGGGTCGCACCGCGTTTGCCTTCACCCCCGACCCCGAGCAGAACTTCAACCGCGAGTTCACCGACTACTTCGTCGGCGGCCGCCGCGACGACATCGGTGCGTTCGACACGCCGAAGAACCCCGGCCTTTCCATCGGCTACGTCAGCAAGGTCGGCGACAAATGGGTCGAACTGCACACCGACTCGCCCGATATCGTGCTCAATAACGGCGACGGCCTCTGCTACTACACCTTGCAGAAAGACCTGACCGGCCTCGCCATCAACCGTGCCGAAAAGCTGGGCGAGGGCGCCTGGCGCGTGTTCCCGAAAGACACCATCGCGAGTTTCAGGGACTTGCGCGCCGGCACGATGGTCAGCCGCAACCGCGACATGAACTGGACGCGCCTGCTCGACAAGCCGTCGGGCGAGCGTCGCATCGGCGTGTGGCTGCGGTTGGAGGAGACTGCGGACGGCTTCGCGCTGACGCTGACCGACGAGGACGGCCATGCCGCGACAGTCGAGGCGGCGCACGCCAAAGAGCCGGCCAAGGACATCGTCAAAGCGGAGGCCACCCTGCGCGAGCACCTCGGCAAACTCGGCGCCACGCCGTTTGCACCTATGGGAATCGCGCTTGAGTTGTCGCAGGACTGGTTCATGCCGGCGTCCTTCGTCAACGCCCTGCGCCGCGACGCCGTCGCCGCGCTGGAAGCCGGACGCGCCGCCGCTTACCGGCGTCCGCCGCGTGCGCAGGCGGTCGAGCCGGCGGCGGTCTATCCCGAGGACACGCTTACCTATCTCGCCAACGTCTACAATCATAAGGCGCGTGACTTCTACACGAAGCACGGCGTCCGGGCCATTGCCGCTGCCTACGAGAGCCACGAGGAAACGGGCGAGGTCTCGCTGATGATCACCAGGCACTGCGTGCGCTATTCGCTCTCCCTGTGCCCCAAGCAGGCCAAGGGCGTCACCGGCGTGCAGGGCACCGTGCGCGCCGCGCCGCTGACGCTGATCAACGGCAGCGAAAAGCTCACCCTGCGCTTCGACTGCAAGGCCTGCGAGATGCACGTGATGGGGAAACTGAAACCGGCCGTCGCCAAAAACAGCGCGCCGCTGAACTTTTATAAAACGCAGCCCGTTGCGTGAGCCGGTAATCCCACTTGAAACACACCGAAATGCGCCAACCCGAATTGCTGGCACCCGCCGGCTCGCAAACCATGCTGGAAACCGCGCTCGCCTTCGGCGCCGATGCGGTGTATGCCGGCCAGCCGCGCTACAGCCTGCGCGTGCGCAACAACAGCTTCCGCGACGAAGTTGCGCTGGGCATCGGCATCGACTACGCGCACAGCCGGGGCAAGCAGTTCTACGTCGTCAGCAACATCTTTCCGCACAACTCCAAAATCAAAACCTACCTGGCGGACATGGCGCCGGTCGTCGCCCTCAAGCCGGACGCGCTGATCATGGCCGACCCGGGCCTGATCGACATGATTCGCGAAACCTGGCCTGAAATGCCCGTCCACCTTTCGGTGCAGGCCAACACCGTCAACTACGCGGCGGTGCGGTTCTGGAAAAAGCTCGGCATCCGCCGCGTCATCCTGTCGCGCGAACTGTCGCTCGACCAGGTCGCCGAGATCCGCCAGGAATGCCCGGACATGGAGCTTGAGGTCTTCGTGCATGGCGCGCTGTGCATCGCCTATTCCGGGCGCTGCCTGCTCTCGGGCTACTTCAACCACCGCGACCCCAACCAGGGCGCGTGCACCAATTCCTGCCGCTGGGAGTTCAACACCCACCCCGGCAAGGAAGCGCCGGATGGCGACGTGTATCTGCTGGAAGAGCGCAAACGCGCCGGCAGCTACATGCCCATCGAGGAGGACGAGCACGGCACCTACATCCTCAACTCGAAAGACCTGCGCGCCATCGAACACGTGCAGCGGCTGACGGAAATCGGCATCGACTCGCTCAAGATCGAAGGCCGCACCAAGTCGCCCTATTACGTGGCGCGCACCTGCCAGACCTATCGCCAGGCCATCGACGATGCCGCCGCCGGCCGCCCGCTCGACCCGGCCCTGCTGCGCGAGCTCGACGGCCTGGCCAACCGCGGCTATACCGGCGGTTTCTACGAGCGCCACCCGGATCGCGAATACCAGAGCTACCTGAAGAGCCATTCCGAGTCGGACCGCAGCCTCTACGTCGGCGATGTCATAGGGTATGACGCAGAAGGCCTGGCCGAGATCGACGTGAAAAACAGGTTTTCGGTCGGCGACCGCATCGAGATCATCCATCCCAGAGGCAACCTGGAACTGACGATTGCCACCATGCAAGGCAAAAACAGCACCCCGGTCAAGGTCGCACCGGGTAGCGGCCATCGTGTAAGCATTCCCCTGCCGGCGGGTTACGAGGGGGCATTCGTCGCGCGTTTTGTTGCGGAACACGAATGAACGCCGCCTTCAGCACAGCTTCTGTAACCACGCGTTGATGAACCCGCTGCTTGTGCGGTGGGTTTTTTACAGGTCGATGGTGAGTTTCAGCATGAACGCGGTGTGACGTGCTTCGATTTTTTGAAACATCGCGATCAGCCGCTCGGCTTCTTCGGTTAGCCGGCTGCCGGCGGGGCCGCTTTCCACCAGGGGCGATCGCCACGCGGCGTTCATCGCATCGATCGCATCCCATGCCGCCTTGTAGCTCATCTTCATCGCCTTGGCAGCTTTGGAGATGGAGCCGGTTTCGCGGATGCGCTGCAGCAGTTCGATGCGGCCGCGGCCGAGGAAATTCCTGCCTTCCAGAGTCAGCCAGAAGCGACCGTCTGCCTTGAGTTGCGTTGTCTTCGATCGCGTTGCCATGCGGCGAGTGTAGCAAATGGCCATTGCTGTTTATCCGCGAGCGGATGAAAATCGGGGTTTGCAATCCAGGATGAATGTCATGAAAAAAATATTTGCCGTATGCGCGATGCTCTGCCTGCCCTTTTCCGCGATGGCGGCCGAGGATTATGTGGTGACCTTCAAAACCCAGGGCGACTACCAATTTGTGCGCGATTTGGTGCAAACCGCGATCGAGGGCCAAGGCCTGAAGATCACCAACACCAACCATATTGCCGAAATGCTGGAGCGAACCGGCAGGGATATCGGCGCGACCAGGGTGGTGTATGAAAACGCCGAGCAGTTCGAATTCTGCAGTGCCACTATTTCGCGCCGGATGATGGAAGCCGATCCGCACGCGATCGTAATGTGCCCCTACAACGTGGCGGTGTATACGATTCCCAACGACAAGCATGTTTATATTGCCTATCGCAAGCCCGCTGCCACCCAAAATCCGGCCCTGCAAAAAGCCCTGGCCGATGTGGAGAAGCTGCTTAACGACATCATCCGGGACGCGATGTAAGCGCCGGACTTGAATAGAAGGCGTACATGATTTCAGCCGACGCGCGCCAGCCATGACCGCCTTCTTCGCCATCGGCCTGGGTGCGGCCATCGGCGCGTGGCTGCGCTGGGGGCTGGGGCTGTGGCTCAACCCCGCATTCCCCTCGCTGCCGCTCGGCACGCTGGCCGCCAATCTGATCGGCGGTTATTTCGTCGGCCTGGTCATCGCCTGGTTTGCCGAACATCCCGGCGTGCCGCCGGAAGCGCGGCTGTTTCTCATCACCGGCCTGCTTGGCGGGCTGACCACGTTCTCTACGTTTTCCGCCGAAGTCGTCACGGCGCTGATGCGCGGCCTGTGGCTGACCGGCGGCCTGATTGCGTTCGCCCACATGACGGGTTCCTTTCTGGCGACCGGGCTGGGGTTTTATTCGATGAGGCTTTTCAAATGAACGCGGTCTGTCTGCAGGTATTTGTGTCGGAGGCCAGCCGCCATCACGGCAAGCTGACCTACGAATGGCTGCTCGATACGGCGCAGGAACTCGGCATTGCCGGCGGTTCGGCGTTCCGCGCCGTTGCGGGATTCGGCCGCCATGGCCGCCACGACGCAGGATTCTTCGAGCTCGCAGGCGAGCTGCCGGTGGTGGTGGAGTTCTTCGTCGATGCGGCGATGGCCGACCAGCTGCTGCAGCGCATCGCCGAAGCGGATTTAAAACTGTTCTACGCCAGGCTTCCGGCCGAAACCGGCGTCACGCTTTAGCCGGCGTGCTCGACCAGCTGATTCTGTTTGTCGCCTCGCTGGCGGCAAATTTCTTTTCGGCACTGTCGGGCGGCGGGGCAGGGCTGATCCAGTTTCCCATGCTGATTTTTCTGGGGCTGCCGTTCGGCGTGGCGCTCGCCACCCACAAGGTCGCCAGCGTCGCGCTCGGACTTGGCGCCACGCTGCGTCACCTGAAGGAGTCGCATCTCGAACGCCGGTTCTCGCTGATCATCCTGGGTGCAGGGCTGCCCGGCGTGGTGCTGGGCGCGGTCACGATCCTGCAGATCCCCGAGCGCATCGCCACCCTGGCGCTGGGCGTTCTGACGCTGGGGCTGGGTCTGTATTCGGTGTTCAAGCCCCGGCTCGGCATGGACCATGCGCCCAGGAACCGGCAGGGCGCGGCGCTGGTCGGCGGCATGGCGGGGCTGTTTGTCGTCGGCTTTCTCAATGGCTCGATCACCAGCGGCACCGGGCTGTTCCTCACCATCTGGCTGATCCGCTGGTTCGGCCTCGACTACACTCGCGCCGTGGCCTACACCCTGATTCTCTGCGGCCTGCTATGGAACGGCACCGGCGCACTGATACTGGGCGTGATCGGTACGGTGGCGTGGGACTGGATGCCGGCGCTGCTGGCCGGCTCAGTCCTCGGCGGCTACCTGGGCAGCCATCTGGCGATCAGGAAAGGCAATCTGTGGATCAAGCGGGCATTCGAAATCGTGACAATATCGATCGGCCTGAAACTGATCCTTGGCTGAGCGACCTGCCGCGCTCAGTCCTCGTCGGTGCGGATGCGGTTGCGCCCGTCACGCTTGGCCTGGTAGAGCGCTTCGTCGGCGGCTTTGATCAGCGCATCGCCGGTTTGATAGAGCGGATAGGTGGCGATGCCACCGCTGGCGCTGACGTGGAAATGGCTGTTGCCATGGGGATGGCGGATTTGCGCGAAATCCTGACGGATGCGATCCATGATGGCGAAAGCCTGTTCGGCATCGGTGTGCGGCAAACCGATGAGGAATTCCTCGCCGCCGTAGCGGCAGAGAATGTCCTGCTTGCGCAGGCGCTGCTTGAGCAGCCACGACAGGCTGCGTATGACCTGGTCGCCGACGGGATGGCCGTAGGTGTCGTTGACCTGCTTGAAATTGTCGATATCCATCATCACTACCGACAGGAATCCGCCCTCGCGTGCCACGCTGGACAGCAGCATGTCCAGCGTGTTCTTGCCGCTTGAATGGTTGAGCAGCCCGGTCAGGCTGTCGTGATACATGGTGCGGCGCAGCGCCCGGTAGCGCTCGATCTTGCTCTTGACGATCGCGTTGAGGAACACCGGGTTGAACGGCTTGGTGAGGAAATGGTCGCCGCCCAGCCGCATGGCGTCGACCTGCAGTGCAACGTTGGTTTCGCCCGACAGGTAGACGATCGGGGTACTAAGAAATTCGTTGTGCTGGCGAATGATGCGCGCGGCCTCGACGCCAGTGCAGTTCGGCATGTACATGTCCATCAGGATCAGGTCCGGATTGAACCGCCGCAGCGCATTCAGCGTCTGCTGCGGATCGTTGATGATCTCGGAGACAATCTGGTTTTCTTCCAGGGTACGACGGATCATGTGGCTGGCGGTCCTGGAATCCTCCACGATCAGCACGCGATACGCTTCCTGCTCATGGCGCTCGTTCAACTCCATGATGTGCTCGACGATGGCATGTGCGGGCGTGCCGTCCAGCAGACAACTGTCGCAGCCGTCACGCAGGACTTGTTGCAGCCGTTCGAAATCGGAGCGTACCCCGACGCAGATCAGCTGCCCCATTGCGAACCGTTGCCGCAGTGCCTGGATTCTGCTGCACCACTCGGCTTCGGGCAGGCTGCTCAGGTCGAGCAGCAGGAGCGGGGCGACGCCGGCGCTGTCCGGCAGAGGCCGGTCCCACGTGGTGTACTGCGCGGCCATGCCGAAACAACCAAGCTGTGCCTGCAGGTCACCCCAGACCGCCTGATCATGCCCGATCAGCCAGGACTGGCCCACCGCCATGTCATGGGCGGCAGGGTGCGGTCGGTCATGGCGTCGCTCGGCCAGACCGGCGGTCGCCGAGGCGTGGGTCGTCGCCATGCGCGCCAGCGCGAGCATGCGCTCGTTGAGGTCGTCGAGCGCGGCTTGCGGGAGCGGATGCGCCACCTCCGTGTTGAACAGGGCCAGCGTCACCTGCTCCAGCTGGTGGCTGGCGTGATGCAGGGCCGTGATGCCTTTGTCGATCAGGAACTCGGTGAAGCTGTTGATCGATACCGCCAGCTCGACGAAACTCTCGAAACTTGGCGCCGCCTGATAACGCTGCCACGTGTTCGACAAAGCCTGGTTTTTCTGCAGGAGTTCTTCGGGGGAGCAGAGCATGGAGCAAGCCGGATAAGATTTTCCTGTTGATGCCTGTTCAGCAATTATCACGCTTTATACGTGAATGGGATAACGGCGGTACGAATTCGCCGTGCCCCCGGTCGTGAATTCACGCGTTGCGGCCCCTTGGCGCTTGCCGCATTTGCTTTTGCCCGCCTGTCCGGGCCGCAAATAAAGGCTGAATGCATTGTCCGTCTGGATTGTCGAATGCCGGCATGGCAGGGTATTTCGATCAGCCGGTTTTTTCTGGGCGTCTCCGGCAGCCTGGGGTCAGCGAGTGATGCTGTGATATCTTCAAAGCTGTAACGGGGGGTGTCAGGCGTGTTCAAGAAACAGTGGCCGGCGTTTGTGCTGGCGTTCGTATTGCCGCTGCTGGCGGTGTTCTGGTGGTGGGGCGGGTTCAACCCGGTCAATGTCACCGAAACCGGGGCAGGGCCTTATCGCTATGCCTATCTGGATTACGATGGCCCGATCAGCAACGTGCGCAAATCGCATCGCACGGCGCTGGATCGATTCACTGCGTCCAGGGTGGCGGCGGGCGACACGATCAGCGTGATTCTCACCGACCCGCGCGCTGCCAACGGCAAGGTGCGCGCGCAACTGGGCTACACCCTGGCCGACAGCGCCCCGATCCCCGAAGGCCTGAAGGAAGGCCGCATCGAACGTCGTCCGGTGTATGTCGCGCAGGTACAGGCAGCGGTGCTGCTGGCGCCGTCCAAGGCCTACCAGGCGCTGTCCGACACGCTGGCGTCGCGCGGGCTGGCCATCGTCATGCCGACGGTCGAGCTGTATCGACCGTCGGGTCAGGCAAACCGTATCGGTATCTTTACCCTGGAAATGAACCGCTGATGGCTTTTTTCTCCGTCCTTGCCGCCGTGGCCCTCGAACATCTGCGCCCGTTGCGGCAGCCGCTGTCGTACTACCAGCACTACCGCCGCTTGACCCACTGGCTTGAGCGTCGCTTCAATGCCGGCGAATTCAGCCACGGTGCGATTGCCTGGGCGCTGGCGGCGTTGCCGCTGCTGGCGGGCGTGTGGCTGGTTTTTGTCCTGCTTGACGGCATCAGTCCCATTTTCGGCTGGCTGTGGAATGTGGCCGTGCTGTATTTCACTCTGGGGTTCAAATATTTCAGCACCATCGCCGAGCAGATTGCGCGGCTGCTGCGCGCCGGCGATATCGAGGACGCACGTGCGCGCCTGGATGCCTGGCGCGGCGGCGATGCCAGCCAGTTCAGCGTCGACGAACTGGTACGGGTCACCGTCGAGCAGGTAATGGCAGCAAGCCACCGTCAGATGTTCGGTGTGTTGTTCTGGTTCGTGCTGCTGTCGTCGCTGGGGCCGGTCGGCGCGGTGCTGTTTCGCATTGCCTCGATCCTGGCGCGGCGCTGGGAAAACGCCACCGGACAGTTCGGCGGCTTTTCCCGGCGCGCGTTTCACGCCATCAACTGGCTGCCCGCGCGGCTGACCGCGTTGACCTACGCCATCGCCGGCAATTTCGAGGATGCCACCTATTGCTGGCGCACCCAGGCGTCGGCGTGGCCGGAGCCGGAAGAAGGCGTGGTGCTCGCCGCTGGCGCCGGCGCCATGGGGATCCTGCTGGGGCAGGGCGTCAACGTGGGCGGAGAAACCGTGTGGAGGCCCGAACTCGGCACCGGTCAGGCCCCGGAAGCCGACTGCATCGACAGCGCCGTCAGCATGATCTGGCGCGGCCTGGCGATCTGGCTGGCGGCGGGGCTGCTGGTCGTCATCGCCGGCTGGACTTCTTAAGCGTAAATGCTCAACGCGCTGTGGATCGGGTTCTTTCTGGTCGCCTTCCTGATTGCGTTGTTCAAACTGGTTTTCCTCGGCGACGCCGACATTTTCGCCGCGCTGGTGAAGGCGCTGTTTACCAGCAGCAAGACCGCGTTTGAAATCGCCCTGGGTTTGACCGGCGTGATGGCGTTGTGGCTGGGGGTGATGAAAATCGGCGAACGCGCCGGCATGCTCGACGTGTTGACGCGTGGCCTGGCGCCGCTATTCCGCCGCCTGTTTCCCGACGTGCCGGCGAACCATCCGGCGCTCGGCGCGATGACAATGAACATGGGCGCCAACATGCTGGGGCTGGACAATGCGGCCACCCCGCTCGGCATCAAGGCGATGCAGGAACTGCAGAAACTCAACCCGTCCAGCGACACCGCCAGCGACGCACAAATCCTGTTCCTGGTGATCAACACCGCGTCAGTCACCCTGCTGCCGGTGACCATTTTCACCTTCCGCGCACAGCTGGGCGCGGCCGACCCTACCGACGTGTTTGTGCCGCTTCTCATCACCACCTATATCGGTACCCTGGTCGGACTCTTCGTCACCGGCATGTTCCAGCGCCTGCACCTGTGGAACCGCGTCACCATGGCCTACCTGGGTGGCGCCACCGCGCTGATCGGCGGGCTGGTACTGTATTTCGGCAGCCTCGACGCCGCGGCGATGACACGGCAGTCGTCGATCCTGAGCAACGTGCTGCTGTTCGGCCTCATCGTCACCTTCCTGCTGATGGCGGTGCGGCGCCGGGTCAATGCCTACGAGGCCTTCGTCGAAGGCGCCAAGGAAGGCTTTCACACGGCGGTTACGATCATCCCGTATCTGGTCGCGATGCTGGTGGCGATCGCCGTGTTCCGCGCCAGCGGCGCGCTCGACCTGCTGATGGGCGGGATGCGCGGCATGGTGCTGGCGCTGGGGTACGACGCGCGCTGGGTCGACGCGCTGCCCACCGCGCTGATGAAACCGTTTTCCGGCAGCGGCGCGCGTGCCATGATGATCGACACCATGCAGGCGCACGGCGCGGATTCGTTTGCCGGGCGACTGGCTTCAATCGTGCAGGGCAGCACCGAAACAACCTTTTACGTGCTGGCCGTATATTTTGGTGCGGTCGGCATCCGTCGGGTACGCCATGCGGTGGCATGCGGTCTGATAGCCGATATCGCCGGCATTCTTGCCGCCATCGGCATGGCCTATCTCTTCTTTGGCAGCATCGCATGAATCTGAAACCCTACGACACCCTTGCCGCCGTCGATCTCGGCTCCAATTCGTTTCGCCTTGAGGTCGCACGGGTCTCCGGCGATCAGCTCTATCCGCTCGATTCGCTGAAGGAAACCGTGCGCCTGGCCGGCGGGCTGGGCGACGACAAGCAGCTCGATGAAACCGCCCAGGCACGCGCGCTGGCCTGTCTGCACCGCTTTGGCGAGCGCCTGCGCGGGCTGTCGCCCGAGGCGGTCCGCTGCATCGGCACCTCGACGCTGCGCATCGCCAGGAACGCCGACGCCTTCATTGCCAGGGCCGAAATCGCGCTGGGCCACCCGATCGAGATCGTCGCCGGACGCGAGGAGGCGAGGCTGGTCTATCTGGGGGTGGCGCACTCGCTGGCGGCCTCGCCCGACAAGCGGCTGGTGGTGGATATCGGCGGTGGCTCCACCGAGCTGATCGTCGGCCAAGGCCTGAAACCGCACGAACGCGAAAGCCTGCACATGGGCTGTGTGAATTTCTCGCAACGTTTCTTCGCCACCGGGGTGATCGACAAGGCTGCGCTGAAAGTCGCCGAGGTCACCGCCCGGCTCGAGGTCGAGCGTATCGCCAGGAAATTTTCCAAAGCCAACTGGCAGCAGGCGATCGGGTCGTCCGGCACCGCGCGGGCACTGCGCGAGATTCTCGAACAGAACGGGTGGTCGGCCAGCGGCATCACCGCCGATGGCCTGGCGCAGTTGCGCACCCAGTTCATCAAGGCCGGGCATATCGACACGCTGCAGCTTGCCGGTCTGCGCAACGACCGCCGCCCGGTGATTGCGGGCGGCTTTGCCATCATGGCGGGGGTGTTTGCCGAACTCGGGATCGAACAGATGGCTGTCGCCGAGACCGCGATGCGTGAGGGCATCCTGTACGACCTGCTGGGCCGCTTCCACGAGAAGGACATGCGCGAGGCGACGGTGGACGAATTCATGCGCCGCTACCACATCGATGTCCAGCAGGCGACGCGCGTCAAGCGCGTGGCGCAAAAGCTGCTGGCGGCCTGCGGCGGCGGCGACGAGAACGACGAACGCTTCCTCGACTGGGCCGCACGTCTGCACGAAATCGGATTGTCGGTGTCGCACGGCGGCTACCACCGCCACGCCGGCTACATCCTGGAAAACGCCGACATGCCAGGCTTTTCGCGCACCGATCAGGCGCGCCTGGCCCTGCTGATGCGCGCCCAGCGCGGCGCGCTGACGAAGCTGTCGGCCTTCGCCAGCGGCGCGGTGCCGGACCGCGACCGCCTGCTGGTCTGGCTGCTGCGCCAGGCCGTCATCCTCTGCCGCAGCCGCGCAGACCCTCGCCTGCCCGACGTGAAAGTGGAAGCCAGCGGCAAGCGCTTGCACCTCTCCTTGCCCGAAGGCTGGCTGGAGCGGCGCCCGTTGACCCATCGCGCGCTGGAAGAGGAAATCGGGCACTGGCAGGCCATCGGCATGAAGTACACCTTTGGCTAGCAGTCTGTCAGGGGCCTGGCGGACGAGACAATCCCGACGGAAAGGGCTGCCTCAGCTGTCAGTACCCGGTTTCGATGTGCGCAGTTTCTTGGTTTCGCCCCGCCGCTGCTTGCCTTCCAGCCGCCGTTTCTTCGATGCCAGGGTCGGGCGGGTCGGGCGGCGCGGTTTTTCCACTTCGCAGGCTTCGCGGATCAGTTCGATCAGTCGTTCCAGCGCGTCGTCGCGGTTGCGTCGTTGGCTGCGATAGCGCTCGGCCTCGATGATCAGCACGCCGTCCTGGGTCACGCGACGGCCGGCCAGGGCGATGAGGCGGGCGCGCACCGGGTCGGGCAGCGAAGGGGAACGGGCGACGTCGAAGCGCAGTTGCACCGCGGTGGACACCTTGTTGACGTTCTGCCCGCCGGGGCCCGAGGCGCGCACGAAATCCTCCTGGATTTCACGCTCGTCGAGCTCGATCTCGGCGTTGACCCGGATCATGCGTGCGGCTTCGTGACTACCACTTCACCACATGCACGTTGTTGAGCGTGCGTCCGAGAAAGCGCTCGCCGATGGTCTGGAAGCGCAGCGGCACGTCGGTGACGTAGAAGTCGTAGCGCGGCTGGGCCGGGCCGGGGTTGGCGATCCGCTTTTCGGCCAGCACCGCGGCGACCTGCTCGGCCATGGCTTCGGCGGAATCGACCAGCGCGACGTCGTTGCCCACCACCTGGCGCAGCAGCGGTTTCAAGAGCGGGTAATGGGTGCAGCCGAGCACCAGGGTGTCGATGTGCTCGCCCAGGAGCGGCTTCAGGTAATCCTGCGCGGTCAGCCGGGTGACTTCGTGGTCGAGCCAGCCTTCTTCCACCAGCGGTACGAACAGCGCGCAGGCCTGCGAGTGGATGCGCGAATCGGGCGCGTATTCGTGAATGGCGCGGGCGTAGGCGTTGCTGTTGATGGTGGTGGGGGTGCCGATGACGCCGATCTTCCTGCCACCGCGTGCCGATGCCGCGCCGGCGTCGATGACGTCGAGCACCGGCACCGGCGACAGGTCCTTGACGATTTGCGAGGCTACCGCCGCCATGGTGTTGCAGGCGATGACCAGCAGCTTGACGTCCTTTTCCAGCAGGAACTGCGCGATCTGGGTGGTGAAGTGGGCGATGGTCTCGACCGATTTCACGCCGTAGGGCACGCGCGCGGTGTCGCCGAAATAGACGATGTTCTCGTAGGGTAGGCGCTCCATCAGGGCGCGCACCACGGTCAGCCCGCCGATGCCGGAATCGAATACGCCGATTGGGGATTTTGCATTCGTGGACATGGGTGGCAGGATGGCGCGATGAGAAAGACGGCATTTTACCTGCAGGGCAGCATGAGGCGAGATCCGGCATGAGCGAGTGCGGCTGCGATTCGGTGTGCGATGCGGCGCCGTCCGATCCGCGCTACCGGCGCGCGTTGTGGGTTGCGCTGGTGCTCAACGCGCTGATGTTCGGCGTGGAGATCGTTGCCAGCTTTTCGGCGCAGTCGGTGTCGCTGCTGGCCGACGCGGTCGACTTTCTGGGCGACGCCGGCAACTACGCCGTCGCGCTCTTCGTGCTGGGCCTGGCGCCGGTGTGGCGCTCGCGCAGTGCGCTGTGGAAAGGCTGGCTGATGATCGGCTTCGGCGTGTTCGTGCTTGGCAAGTCGGCCTGGCAGTGGTCGGCCGGCGTGGTGCCGGAGCCGTTCGTCATGGGCTGGGTGAGCCTTCTGGCGCTGGCGGTCAACGTCGGCGTGGCGGCGCTGCTTTTCGCGTATCGCCGGGGTGACGCGCAGGCGCGCTCGGTGTGGCTGTGCTCGCGCAACGACGTGCTCGGCAATCTGGCGGTGATGGGCGCGGCGGGCGGCGTGTGGGCGACCACGCACGGCTGGCCGGATATCGCGGTGGCGCTGGTGCTGGCCGGGCTGGCGCTGAGCTCGGGTGCCTCGGTGATCCAACATGCGCAGCGTGAGCTGCGCATGAACTAAAACGGTGTGGTTTCATGGTTGCGAAAATCGCGGCGAGGGCGCGCCTCCATAAGAGTGCCTTTCGGTAGGAGCGGGTTTACCCGCGATTGACGCGCCTATCGGGGCTAAAGCCCCTCCCACAGGGTGACTTATGGTGGGGCGACAGTGCGAAACTGGCAGTAAATTCACAGTAAGCCTAATCGTCGGCCCAGTCCATTGAAACCACGGATTCCGGCTTTCGCCGGAAAGACAATTTGCAAGCCTTGCGCTTACGCCACTTGTTGGCGCGCAAGCGCCCACGCCACGTGCTCGCGTACCAACTCGGACGGATGATCCAGGCGGGCGCCGAGTGCGGCCTGAACGACGGGCGAGGGCGGCGCGTTGCCCAGCGCGACGGCGATGTTGCGCTGCCAGCGCTCATGCCCGATGCGGCGGATCGGCGAGCCCGCCAGCCGTTCGTTGAATTCCGTTTCGCTCCAGGCGAACAGGTCCACCAGTTGCGCACTGTCGAGTCTGTTCCTCACTTCGAAATCCGGCAGCGCGGCGGTTTGCGCAAAGCGGTTCCACGGGCACGCCAGCTGGCAGTCGTCGCAGCCGTAGATGCGGTTGCCCAGCAGCGGACGCAGCTCGGGCGGGATGCTGCCCTTGAGTTCGATGGTGAGATAGGAGATGCAGCGCCGCGCGTCGACTGTGTAGGGCGCGACGATCGCAGCGGTGGGGCAGACGTCGATGCAGGCGGAGCAGGTGCCGCAGTGGCCGGCTTCGGGCGCGTCTACCGGCAGCGGCAAATCGGTATAGATCTCGCCGAGGAAAAACCACGAGCCATGCTGCCGGTTCAGCAGCAGCGTGTGCTTGCCGCGCCAGCCCAGCCCGGATTTTTCTGCGAGTGCCACTTCCAGCACCGGCGCGCTGTCGGTGAAAACGCGGAAATGATACGCGCCGATTTCCGTGCCGATTTTTTCGGCCAGGCTTTGCAGGCGGTTGCGCAGCACCTTGTGATAGTCGCGTCCCAGCGCGTAGCGCGAAATATAGGCGGCGTCGGCGTCATCCAGCACCGCCTGCGGATCGGCCGACGTCGGCGGAAAATAGTCCAGCCGTGCGCTGATGATGCGGACGGTTCCCGGTACCAGTTCGGCCGGCCGGCTGCGCTTGGTGCCGTGCGCCGCCATATAATCCATCTCGCCATGAAAACCTTGCGCCAGCCATTCCTGCAAGCCCGCTTCGGCCGTGCTCAGGTCGCTGTCGGCAATGCCTACCGCGGCAAAGCCGAGCTCGCGCCCCCAGTACTTGATTTTCTGTGCCAGTCGGCTTAAATCCTGCTCATGCATACCGTCGATGATATCGTGCGTTGCCGCCGCCGTCTGGCCGACGAGGCTGCGACGCTTGCATTCGGTGCGCAACTGGCACGGGGACTGGCGGCGGGGATGACGTTTTACCTCGAGGGCGATCTGGGTGCGGGCAAGACGACGCTGGTGCGCGGCTTGTTGCGTGCGCTGGGATATAGCGGGCGGGTCAAGAGCCCGACCTACACCCTGGCTGAAATCTACAGCCTGCCCGCGTTTGAGCTATATCATTTTGACCTGTATCGTATGCACGACCCGCGCGAGTGGCTGGATGCGGGGTTTCGCGACATCAGCGACGGCCAGGCGGTGAGTCTGATCGAGTGGCCGGAAAAGGCCGCGGGCTGGCTGCCGCCGCCGGACGTGATCATCCGGCTGGCGATTACGGACGAGGCCCGCGACATCGAATGCGAAGCGAGAAGCCCGCGCGCTGCACATTATCTGGAGTCATTTTGCACGCTCTGCTGAAAATTTTCCTGCTGTGCGGTGTGCTGGCGTCGGGCTGGGCCCAGGCGCTGCAGCTTTCCGCCACGCGTTTGTGGCCGTCGCCCGATTACACGCGTATCACGCTGGAGGCCGCGCAGCCGGTCGCGCATCAATACTTTACCCTGTCGAATCCCGAGCGCCTGGTGATCGACCTCGAAGGCGTGGAGAAGAACGCCGTGCTCGATGCGCTGACCGCCCAGCTGAGTGCGGATGATCCCTACATCGGCGCGATTCGGGTGGGCATCAACCGCCCCGGCGTGATGCGGGTGGTGCTGGATCTGAAAGCAGCCGTCAGGCCGTCGGTGTTCCAGTTGCAGCCGCTGGCAGAGTATGGCCACCGCTTGGTGATCGACCTGTATCCGGACCAGGTGGCCGATACGGCATCAAGCCCGGCTGTCCTTCCGCAGCCGGCGATGGCCGGACTGAAGCCTGCCGGACCGGGTATTCCACAGTACGCGCGGCTCGTCATCGTGGCGATCGATGCCGGCCACGGCGGCGAGGATCCCGGCGCCATCGGCGCCAAGGGTTCGTACGAAAAGCACATCACCCTGGCATTGGCAAAGAAACTCAAGCAAAAGATCGACGCGCAGGAAAACATGCGTGCCGTGCTGATTCGCGATGGCGACTATTTTGTGCCGCTGGTGCAGCGCGTCACCAAGGCGCGTGCACTGAAGGCCGACCTGTTTCTGTCGATTCATGCCGATGCCTTCATCAAGCCGCACGCGCGCGGATCGTCGGTGTTCGCGCTGTCCGAGAACGGCGCAACCTCGGTCGCCGCACGCTGGCTGGCCAAGAAGGAAAACGAGGCCGACCTGGTGGGCGGCGTCAACATCGACGTCAAGGACCCCTTCCTCAAGCGCACCCTGATCGATCTGTCGCAGACCGCCACCATCAACGACAGCCTCAAGTTGGGGAATGCCGTGCTGAAGGAAATCGGCGGCGTCAATACGCTGCACAAGGCGCAGGTCGAGCAGGCCGGGTTTGCCGTGCTGAAGGCGCCCGACATCCCCTCGATCCTGATCGAGACTGCGTTCATCTCCAACCCGGAAGAGGAGCGGCGCCTGAACGATTCTGCCTACCAGGACCAGTTGGCCGACGCCATCGTCGTCGGCGTCAGGAATTACTTCGACAAGCATCCGCTGGGCGCGCCGTCGCGGCTGACGCTCAATCCATGAGCGCCGGTTTTCCGGGCGCCGCGGCCACGGGTTTGGACCGGCCGCTGGCGAGGCTTGCGTCGTGACGTTTGCGAACTGACATGTCGATCCGCGTATTGCCCGATGTGCTGATTTCGCAGATCGCCGCCGGCGAGGTGGTCGAACGCCCGGCCGCGGCCTTGAAGGAAATTCTCGAAAACAGTCTCGACGCCGGCGCCACCGATATCCAGATCGATCTGGAACAGGGCGGCATCAAGCGTATCCGGGTCGCCGACAACGGTAACGGCATCGCGCGCGACGAACTTGCGCTGGCCCTGACCCGCCACGCCACCAGCAAGATCGCCAGCCTGGCCGACCTCGAACAGGTTGCGAGCCTGGGATTTCGCGGCGAGGCGCTGGCGTCGATTGCCGCCATCGCGCGGGTGCAGCTCAGCAGCCGCGGCGCGGACGCCGGGCATGCCTGGGCGGTGGGCGTCGAGGGCGGTCGCCTGAGCGAACCCGCACCGGCGGCGCGCGCCGCCGGCACCACCATCGACATCCAGGACCTGTTCTTCAACACCCCGGCGCGGCGCAAATTTCTCAAGACCGAGGCCACCGAATACGCCCACTGCGCCGAAACCGTGCGGCGGCTGGCGCTGGCGAACCCGTGCACGGCCTTCACCCTAAGCCACAACGGCCGGGTACAGCTGCGCCTCAACGCCGATTCCGCCGCCGCGCGGGTGCGTCAGGTGATGGGCGAGGCATTCGAGCGCAACACGATTGCGGTCGATGCCGCCGCGGGGGCCTTGAGGGTGTCCGGCTGGGTGATCCGCCCCGGCGCCGCGACGGCCAGTCGCGACAGCCAGCACGTGTTCGTCAATGGGCGCTACGTGCGCGACAAGCTGATCGTCCATGCGCTGAAGGAAGCCTATCGCGACGTTCTGCACCATCAGCTGAATCCGGCGTATTGCCTGTTCATCAGCCTGCCGCCGGATGCGGTGGACGTCAACGTGCATCCGGCCAAGACCGAGATCCGCTTCCGCGACAGCCGCGGCGTGCACCAGTTTCTGTTTCATGCGGTCGAGCGCCTGCTGTCGGTGCCGGTGCCGGCCGAGCGCATGCCCGAGGCGGCCGACACGCCCTCGGTAGCGGGGTTCAGACCGGGGTTTGGCGCGCCACGGCAGGCATCGATGCCGCTGCAGGTGACCGAGGCGATGGGGTTCTATGCGCCGCTTCAGGGATCAGGGGTCAGGGGCCAGGATTCAGGGGCGTTTGTTGCGCCTGCGGCGCAGGCTTTGCCTGAAAGCGGGCAGGGCGATGCGCCGCCGCTCGGCTATGCGCTGGCGCAGCTGCACGGCGTGTACGTGCTGGCGCAGAACGCGCAGGGGCTGGTGCTGGTCGACATGCACGCGGCGCACGAACGGGTGGTCTATGAAAAACTCAAGGCTGCATTCGATGCCCGCGCGGTGCCGGCGCAGACCCTGCTGATCCCGGTGGCGCTGACGGTGGACGCGCGCGACGCGGCGGAAATCGGCCCGCACCTGGATCAATTGCGCGAAATCGGTTTCGAGCTGTCGATCACTTCGCCTACCTCGGTGGCGGTGCGCTCGGTGCCGTGGCTGCTGAAGAATGCCGACCCGGTGGAACTGACCCGTGCCGTGCTGGCCGAAATCGCCGAATTCGGCGTGGCGCGCCTTTTGGCCGAGCGCCGCAACGAACTGCTGGCCACCCTGGCCTGCCATGGTGCGGTGCGCGCCAACCGCCATCTGACGCTGCCAGAAATGAACGCGTTGCTGCGCGAGATGGAGGCCACCGAGCGGGCCGGACAGTGCAACCACGGCCGCCCCACCTGGTTTCCGATCAGCCTCAGGGAGCTCGACGCCATGTTCATGCGCGGCCGCTGATTTTGCATCCGGCGCTTTTGTATATAAGCTTTGTCTGATTGATCTGTTTGAACGAGACCCCCATGAACGAACGCAGCGAACGCAAGACCATCCCGATCCAGGATGTCAACGAGGCCAGTAACTGCGCCAGTGCCGAACCTTATGCGCTGATGGTGCTGGGGGACTCCATGATGCCGGAATTCGAGGAGGGCGAGATCATCGTCGTCGAGCCGTCCGGACTGATCAAGGACGGCTCCTATGTGGTGGCTTTTGTGAACGACGAGTATATTTTCCGCCAGCTCGTGCAGACGCCCGATGGCTGGATGCTGAAGCCACTCAACCCCCTGTACGAGAACATACCGGTTGCCGACATCGACGTCGCCAAGGGCGTGGTCATCATGAAAAAGCGGCCCGGAAAACGCAGCGAGCAAAAGCGCTACGTATGAACCTGCCACAGCGGGATTCTTCAACTTGCCGATATGAAAGAAATCGCCTTGTCAGGACCGCCATCAATTTGATCAATGGCGCAGTGAGAGAATTGAATAAAGTAGTTGACTAAATTACTCGGGTATATACACTGGAGGCCTGTTCAACCCTTTCCAGACAGGAGATAAACCATGAGTGGACTGATCGCTAATTTCCCGACCGACGGTATCGTGACAGTCAATCGGGTAATTCTGAAACCTGAATTCACGGTGGATGATTTGCAGGAGCGGGTGGCATTTCTGTGTGAAAACGTCAAGACTTACCATTCCGACACTGGCTTCGTCGGCGGCTTCGTCGCGCTGAACTCCGGCATCGTGTCGAACGCGGGTTCGACCATCGGCCAGGCGGTCGAAAGCCCGATGAAGGGCAAGGAGGCATTGATCGTGACCTTCTGGACCGACTACGAAAACCACGAGAAATCACACCTATCGGAAACCTTCCAGCCGCTGTTCCAGAAAGTGCTGGATCTGTGCGAGAACGGCAACGAGGAAATCGCCTACGACATGCTGTGGTCCGGCAAGGCCTACGGTCCCGACGAAATCGCGGCCGCACGCCAGGCCAAGGCGCAGTACGCCAACGCAGCCTGATTACGCGAGCAGTCGAAACTGAAGCGGCGGGGGGAGACTTCCGCCGCTTTTTTGTGGCCGGCTTTCCCGGGAAGGGATGGGTCAGTGGGTCAGTAGGACTGCAGATAGCGCACCCCGACATGGTCGAGTCCCTCGTTTTCGCCGCCGACGATCCACTTGTGCGACATGTGATCCGCAAACAGGGAAACCGACCTGGCGGCGCTGATCCGATAGCCTGTTTCCAGCCCGAAGCGCGGCATGACGCGAATGCCGTACCCGCAGTCGCTGTATAAGCGGCAGCCCTCCGGATCCTTGTGCAGCGGCCCGTCATGCACGGCCACACTGAGCAGAAGGTCGGCGAACCATTGCCTTGTTTCGCGCACGCGGTAACTCAGGCCGGCGTAGGCCATGCTGGTATCCCCCACAAAGTTCAGGGTGCCGCCGAGATGGGGGTGCAACGAGTCTGCGAACGCAAGCGGCGGGTACTGGATCTCCAGATTGAGATCGACTCCGTTTTCGTGGTGATCGCTCGCCGGTCCGCGGTCGTGCGCGATCACGCCGATCGCCAGAATCCGTTTGCTGCTTGCGGCGATTTCCGTTGCGCAGGCGGATGCATGAAAGCCCAGCGCGATGGCCAGCCACAGGCTCGCCAGGCGGACGCTGCGGAGTAGCCGATGAAACCGCTTGGGCATCAGCTCCGGCGCCTGTCCGCGGGAATGGCAGGCGGATCCGGAACCGACCGCCGGTCGACCGGGGCGCCAAGCCCTGGCGCGATCATGCGGCGCTTTCCATGGAGCGGGAATATTTACCGGCACGGGCCAGGCCGTTCAGATGGCAACGGTTCATCAGCGCGGTCTGCGCGGCGGCGACGTTGTCTTCCTGACCCTGCCAGGCGGCCAGTACCGGCGCCTGCAGCGCCCGCCCGTACGAGAAGCTGACTTCCCACGGCTGCGGCTCCATCGCGTTCATGGCGTTGAGGTGGTCGGTCGCATCCTCCGCACTCTGCCCCCCGGAGAGGAACACGATTCCGGGAACCGCCGCCGGCACGTAACGCCTGAGGCAACGTAGCGTGGCCTCGGCGACCTCCTGCACGCTGGCCTGGCGCGGGCACTTTTTGCCGGCAAGCACCATGTTCGGCTTCAGCAGCATGCCTTCGAATTGCACACCATGGGCGTCGAGCTCGGCGAACACCGCTTGCAGCGCTTGTGCCGTTACCGCCTCGCAGCGCTCAATGCCGTGAGCGCCGTCCATCAGCACTTCCGGCTCCACGATCGGCACCAGCCCTGCCTCCTGGCACAGCGCGGCGTAGCGCGCCAGTGCGTGGGCATTGGCACGGATGCCAAACGGCGACGGAATATAGCGGTCGTCGATGTCGATCACCGCCCGCCATTTGGCGAATTGCGCGCCCAGCTGCTTGTATTCGGCGAGCCGCTCGCGCAAGCCGTCGAGTCCTTCGGTCACCCTGTCGCCGGGGCAGAGCGCCAGCGCCTTGGCGCCCTTATCGACCTTGATGCCTGGGATGATGCCCCGGTCCGCCAGCAGTTTGGGGAAGGGGATGCCGTCGTGCGTGCTTTGGCGCAGGGTTTCGTCGAACAGGATGACGCCGCCGATCTGGCGCTCGATGCCGTCGGCGGTGAACAGGATTTCGCGGTAGCGCCGGCGGTTTTCCTCGGTCGATTCAACCTGGATCGTGTCGAAGCGTTTCTTGATGGTGGGGCTGCTTTCGTCAGCCGCCAGCACTCCCTTGTGCTGCGCAACAATGGCTCTCGCCACGGACTTGAGTTCGTCGATGTTCATGGGCTATGGCCCTCCTTCAGGAATAAATGAGTCAGGGCATTCGTCGATGCCCTCACCCTATACTGTACTGTAGACCCTGTTTTTTTTACGCCTCGCCTGCCGGCAACGCACCGAACCGCCAGCCGCCATCGGCGCGACCGCCAGGCTGGTGGATAATCCCCGCATGTCCGCACCCAGCCTTCCCCCCGCCGTTTTCCTCATGGGCCCGACCGCATCGGGCAAGACCGCGCTGGCGGTCAGCCTGGCCGAACGCTTCCCGCTCGAAATCGTCAGCGTCGACTCGGCGCTGGTGTACCGCGGCATGGACATCGGCAGCGCCAAGCCCGATGCCGCCACCCTGGCGCGCGCCCCGCACCACCTGCTCGACATCCGCGACCCCACCGAAGCCTATTCCGCCGCGGCGTTCTGCGACGACGCGCGCAGGCTGATGGCCGACATCGTCGCGCGCGGCAAGGTGCCGCTGCTGGTCGGCGGCACCATGCTGTATTTTCGTGCGCTGTTGCGCGGCCTGGACGACCTGCCGCGCGCCGATCCGGCGCTGCGGAAAGCGCTGGAAGCGAAGGCGAAGGCGCACGGCTGGCCCGCGCTGCACGCCGAACTGGCGGCGGTCGACCCGGCGACCGCCGCGCGGCTGGCGCCGAACGATTCCCAGCGTATCGGCCGCGCGCTGGAAATTTTCCGGCTCACCGGTACGCCCATGTCGGCACTGCTCGATCGCGCGCAACCCGAATTGCCCTATCGCGTGCTGCAGCTCGCCCTGATTCCGTCCGACCGCGCGGTGCTGCACCAGCGCATCGCCACGCGCTTCGACGCCATGCTCGCGGAAGGCCTGGTCGACGAAGTGGAATTTCTGCGCCGTGCCTATGTGCTCAGCCCCGATCTGCCCGCCATGCGCGCGGTCGGTTACCGCCAGGCGTGGGCCTGTTTAGACGGCAATATCGATATGAAGGCGCTGCGCGAACAGGGCATCGCCGCCACCCGCCAGCTCGCCAAGCGCCAGCTCACCTGGCTGCGCACATGGCCCGACGCGGTGGTGCTGGACTGTCTGGCGGACGATCTGGAGACGCAGGCGACGGCCCTGGTGGCACGTCATTTGAAGGCTTGACTGTGCCCTAATCCTTGCGGGTCGATTCTATCCGGGCGCGGGCCTGCCCACGGTGGAAGCGGATGCCGACGGCGTCGCCGGCATCGAGCGCTGCAGCATCCTGCACCACGCGGCCGTCTTCCCGCCGGACGATGCTGTAGCCGCGCGCCAGTACGCCTTCCGGATTGAGGTGGGCGAGGCTGCTGGCGAGCCGTGCCAGGTTCAACTGGCGTTGCCCGAAACCGCCCTCGACCGCACGCCTGCCGCGTATGTCCAGCGCGTCCAGCCGCTGCTGTTCGCGCCGGATGACGTGAATCGGCGTCACCAGCCGCTGGCTCAGCCGTGCGAGGCGCAGGTGCTCGGTCGTCAGGCGGGTGCCGCAGGCATGGCGCAGGCGCTGCGCCAGCCGGTAAAGGTCGCTGTGCCGGCGGCGCAGCTGCTCGGCCGGGTGGACCAGGCGTCGTGCCAGGTAATCCAGCCGTTGCATTTCGGTCTGCTGTCTGCGCGTGAACGGGTGCTGCAGCCGGCGTGCCAGCTGTCCCAGCTGCAGCAGCAGCTCCTGTCGCAGCGGGCTGGCGAGCTCGGCTGCCGCCGTCGGGGTGGGCGCGCGCAGGTCGGCGGCAAAGTCGGCCAGGGTGAAATCGGTTTCGTGGCCGACCCCGCTCACCACCGGCATCGGGCTGGCGGCAATCGCCCGCGCCACCGGCTCATCATTGAACGCCCACAGATCTTCCAGCGAGCCGCCGCCGCGGCATACCAGCAGCACGTCGCATTCGGCGCGCGCACCGGCCGTGCGGATGGCGACGGCGATCTGCGCGCCCGCGCCGGCGCCCTGCACCGGGGTCGGATAGAGGATTGCCGGCAGGCCCGGCATGCGGCGCGAAAGCGCGGTCAGGATGTCGTGCAGGGCCGCCGCCTGCGGCGAGGTGACGATGCCCAAGACGCGCGGAAAGCGTGGCAGGGCGCGTTTTTTTGCCGGATCGAACAGGCCTTCGGCTTCCAGTTTCGCCTTGAGCATGAGAAAGGCCTCATACAGGCGACCGGTACCGGCGCGGCGGATTGCCTCGGCGCCGAGCTGGAATTCGCCGCGTGCCTCGTACAGCGAGGGCAGGGCGCGAATTTCGACGTGGTCACCGTTGGCCGGGGTGAAGTCGGCAAACTGGTTGCGGCCGCGAAACATCACGCAGCGCACCTGCGCGGTGGCGTCCTTCAGCGAAAAATACCAGTGGCCGGAAGCGGCGCGCATGAAGTTGGACACTTCGCCTTCCACCCACAACAGCGGCAGTTGCGATTCCAGCGCGCGGCGCGCCATGCGATTGAGCTCGCTTACGGTGAGGACGGGCAGGGCAGGTGCGATGGCGGGGAAATCGTCCGGATAATTCATGGGCTACAGGATAACGGGTTAACTTCCAGCGCGGTTCATGCACCGTCATCAAGCTTTCACAAAATAAATTGTATCAATACTATTGACGTGGGTTGGGTTTTATAACTTCTTGATATTTAAGCAATATTGCCATTGTCTACTTTTTGGGCCAAACGGCTTTTCCCTTGATGGGCGGGTGTTTAAGAGGGTAGGCAGGCAGTTCCCAACAGACTTATCCACATCAATTGTGGAGAACTCGCAGGGAGCCCGAAAATACGCCGTCCCCTCAATTGGTGCTTGCCGAAACCCGCACGCGGGGGCACCATTCCGCCTGGTGTTTTCATTGTGGAGTGGTATTTAGTGTTTGCCATCATAGAGGCGGCCGGTTGGCCGGTCTGGCCGTTGATTCTGGCGTCTGTCGTCGCCGTGGCCATCATCATCGAACGTGCGTACAGCTTGCGGACCCAGGAAGTCGCCCCTGTCAGCCTGCTGCTGGAAACGATCAAGAGTTATCAGGAACGCGGCGTCACCCAGGAGCTCGTCACGCGGCTGGCCGACGGTTCGGCGATGGGACGGATTTTTGCGACCGCGCTGAAGAATGCCCATAACTCGCGCGAGATCATGAAGGAATCGATCGAGGAAGCCGGCCGCGCCGTCACCCACGAACTCGACCGTTTCCTGACGTCGCTCGGCACCATCGCCAGCATGGCGCCCCTGCTCGGTCTTTTCGGCACGGTGATCGGCATGATCGAAATCTTTGGCGCGCAGACGGGGGGCGGCACCAACCCCGGCCAGCTGGCGCACGGCATTTCGATCGCGCTTTACAACACGGCGTTCGGCCTGATCGTGGCGATTCCGGCGATGATCTTCTACCGCTACTTCCGCGCCAAGGTGGAGTCCCTGGTGGTCGATATGGAGCAGCAGGCGATCAAGCTGGTGGAAATCGTCCACGGCGAGCGGAAATAAGGGAAATAAAGCAGCCATGAATTTTCGTAGAGGCCGCCGCGAGGACTATCCGGAAATCAACCTGATTCCGTTCATCGACATCCTGCTCGTCATCGTGATTTTCCTGGCGGTGACCACTACCTACGCGCGCTTTGCCGAACTCAAAATCAACCTGCCCACCAGTAGCGCCGAGCAGACGCCGACCCCGCCCAAGCAGATCGAGGTGGCCGTGGCGGAAAACGGCCGCTATCAGGTCGACGATGCCGCGGTGGGCGAAATCTCGGTCGACGAGCTGGCCGCCGCGCTGAAAAAGGCCGCCGGCAGCCAGGTCGACCCCGTGGTGGTGATCAACGCCGATGCGCGGGCCACGCATCAGTCGGTGGTGAACGTGATGGAAGCGGCGCGCCGGGTGGGATTGAGCCGCATCACCTTCGTCACCCAGACTGCCCCGTAAGCGGGCGCATTCGTGTTTTCCCTTCAGCATCTCTGGGCGCGCACCGGCGTGCTCACGCTGCTGCTCTCACCCCTCGCTGCGCTGTTCGCCGCCGTGTCCGGGCTGCGTCGTCTGGCATACCGGCGCGGCTGGCTGGCTGCCATTTCCGTCGGCGTGCCGGTGATCATCGTCGGCAACCTCAGCGCCGGCGGCAGCGGCAAAACCCCGCTGACGATCTGGCTGGTGAACCGGCTGCGTGCCCAGGGCTACCGTACGGGTGTGGTCAGCCGCGGCTACGGCGGCGCGGCGCGCGGTTGCGTCGAGGTGTGGCCTGGCAGCAACCCGGCGGAGGTGGGTGACGAGCCGCTGCTGATCCATCTCAAAACCAGCGCGCCGGTGGTGGTCGGACGCGACCGGGTGGCGGCGGCGCGCACCCTGCTGGCACGCCATCCGGGGATGGACGTGATCGTGTCCGACGACGGCTTGCAGCACTATCGCCTGCAGCGCGACCTCGAACTGGTGGTGATCGACACAGCGACCGGACTGGGCAATGGCTGGCCGCTGCCGGCCGGACCCCTGCGCGAACCCCCCAGCCGGTTGAACAGCGCGGATGCGGTGATCCAGGTGGTGCGCGGGACGGCACAGCCACATCCGTATGGGGTAAAGACCTGGCGCGCCGACTACAGCGCAGGGCAGGCCTGGCGCCTGCATGCGCCTCGGGAAACAAGGGCGCTGCGCGACCTGCCGCAACACGACTGGCTCGCCGTGACGGGCATCGGCCGCCCGCAGGGTTTCTTCGACATGCTGCGAGCCGCGGGCATCCGTTTCACGCCATGCACCTTCGCCGACCACCATGCCTTTCGGCCGCAGGATCTGCCGGCCGACGCTGCGGTGCTGATGACTGAAAAAGACGCGGTAAAATGCCGCTCGTTTGCGGGAACGGACTGGTGGGCGGTGGAACTGGATGTTGCGCCGGAAGCCGGATTGATCCATTGGCTGGACGCACGCCTCGCGCAATCTTTATCAAAGCCGGCCGTAGCCGCCCGTAACGGCCCGCGCGCCGAGAAACCACAGGACCCCGATCGATGAACCCCAAGCTGCTTGAAATCCTCGTCTGCCCGGTCTGCAAAGGCCCGCTCGAATGGAAAAAATCCGCGCATGAACTGGTGTGCCGGGCATGCCGCCTGGCCTATCCCATCCGCGACGATATTCCGGTGATGCTGCCGGAAGAGGCGCGCACCCTGAGTCCCGACGAAATCCACAATCGCTGATCGTCATGCGTTTTCGCGTCGTCATCCCTGCGCGCTATGCGTCCAGCCGGCTGCCGGGCAAGCCGCTGGCGGATATCGGCGGCCGTCCGATGGTCCTCCATGTGCTGGAACGCGCCCTGCAGGCGGGGGCCGAGTCGGTGGTCGTCGCCACCGACGACGTGCGAGTACAGCAGGCGGTCGCGGCAGCAGGCCACCAGGCCCTGCTGACCTCGCCGGATCACCGGTCCGGCACCGAACGGCTGGTCGAAGTGGCCGAAACCCTGGGCTGGACCGACGACACGCTGGTGGTCAACGTGCAGGGCGACGAGCCCCTGATCGACCCCGTGCTGATCCGCGAAGCCGCGCGCCAGTTGGTGCTGCACGACGATGCGGTGATGGCCACGCTGGCGCATCCGATCCACGATCATGCCGACTTCGTCAATCCCAACGTCGTCAAGGTCGTCGCCGACGAAGCCGGCTATGCGCTGTATTTCAGCCGCGCGCCGATTCCGTGGCCGCGCGATGCTTTCGCTGCGCAGCAAGCGATATCGGATAAAATTGGCGCCGCGCATCAGACCATGCCGCACGAACTCGGCGCGCTGCGCCACATCGGCCTGTATGCCTATCGCGCCGGGTTTCTGCGCACTTATGCCAGCCTTGCCAGTTCGCCGCTGGAGCGCTACGAGATGCTCGAACAGTTGCGCGTGCTGTGGCACGGCCACCGCATCAGCCTCGGCATCACCCCCATCGCGCCGGCGCCCGGCGTCGATACGCCGGAAGATCTGGCGCGAGTTCGTGGTCTGTTTCAGGCAAGCTAACAGGCTGTTGAATCCCCCAATAAAAAATTTTAAGTGTTGCAGAAGCGGGCCTTGGCTTAGGCTACGGCAGTTTGGCATTTTCAAAATCTAAGGGAGACATGCAATGCGTTTGATTCTGTTGGGCGGCCCCGGCGCGGGCAAGGGTACGCAAGCCAATTACATCAAGGAAAAATACGGCATTCCGCAGATTTCCACCGGCGACATGCTGCGTGCGCAGATCAAGGCCGGCACCGAGCTCGGCATGAAGGCCAAGGCCATCATGGACGCCGGTGGCCTGGTCTCCGACGACATCATCATCGGCATGGTCAAGGCACGTCTGACCGAAGCCGACTGCAAGAACGGCTACCTGTTCGACGGTTTTCCGCGCACCATTCCGCAGGCCGAGGCAATGAAGGCTGCTGCCGTGCCGATCGACTACGTGGTCGAGATCGATGTTGCCGACGAGGAAATTGTCAAGCGCATGTCGGGCCGCCGCGTGCACCAGGCATCGGGCCGCACCTATCACATCGTGTTCAATCCGCCCAAGGTTGCCGGCAAGGACGACGTCACCGGCGAGGATCTGATCCAGCGCGACGACGACACCGAAGAAACCGTGAAAAAGCGTCTCGATATCTACCACGCACAGACCGAACCGCTGGTGAAGTACTACGGCGACTGGGCGGCGCGCGGCGAAGCCGGTGCGCCCAAGTACGTGAAGGTTTCGGGCGTCGGCAAGGTCGACGGAATCCGCGATTCGATTTTTGCCGCACTTGGCTGAGCCGGAATTCCGCCAGCGATGCCGCAGCAGATTGCCCCGCTGACCGACACCGAGCGCTGGGTCGTCCAGCAGTCGGTCAACGAGCGTTATGGCAGGGAAGTCGAGATCCAGAATGTCGACACTGAAATCCGTCTGCACATCGACGACCGCGAACTGACGCTGTGCCCGGGCTTTTACTGGAACGAGCATGGCTGTCATTTCGTGCTGTCGAAAACCGGTGATTCGCGCTATCGCAGCATGTTTTTCTATCGTATTCGCGATCGCTTTGCGACCGGACGCGAGGAATACGACGACATTGGCGACTGCGTCACCACCCTGCTGAAAATGCAGGCCGACGAGGAAGTCAGGCGCCTGGCCGAGAGCGAAGTGTCCGGCCACAGTTGATATCAAGCCAGCTCTGTTTGTTGAATAAACCGGCGCTGGCCTTTTGTTTTGCAAAAATACGATTCATTACGTTGAATTTAAAGTATCGAGGGAGGCAATAGTAAGTATGGCGAAGAAAATGAACGCCTTTTACGCACAGTCCGGCGGCGTCACAGCCGTCATCAACGCATCGGCCTGCGGCGTGATCGAGACCGCGCGCAAGCACAAGGACAAGATCGGCAAGGTTTATGCCGGCCGCAACGGCATCATCGGCGCGCTGACCGAAGACCTGATCGACACCACCAAGGAATCCACCACCGCGATTGCCGCACTGCGCTCCACGCCGTCGGGCGCCTTCGGTTCCTGCCGTTTCAAGCTGAAATCGCTGGAAGCCAACAAGCGCGAATACGAACGCCTGATCGAGGTGTTCAAGGCACACAATATCGGCTATTTCTTCTATAACGGCGGCGGCGACTCGGCCGACACCTGCTTCAAGATCAGCCAGCTGTCGGAGGCGATGGGTTATCCGATCCAGGCCATTCACGTGCCGAAGACGGTCGACAACGATCTGCCGATCACCGACTGCTGCCCCGGCTTCGGCTCGGTTGCCAAGTACATCGCTGTGTCGACGCTGGAAGCCAGCTTTGACGTGCGTTCGATGGCCAAGACCTCGACCAAGGTTTTTGTTCTTGAGGTGATGGGCCGTCACGCCGGCTGGATCGCAGCCGCCGGCGGTCTGGTCGAGGACTACGGTATTCCCGTCGTCATCCTGTTCCCGGAAATCGAGTTCGACCAGAAAAAATTCCTCGCCCGTGTCAACAGGCTGGTGAAGGAACACGGCTACTGCACCGTGGTGGTGTCCGAAGGCTGTCATTACCCGGACGGAACGTTCCTCGCCGAGCAGGGCACGCGTGACGCCTTTGGCCACGCGCAACTGGGCGGCGCCGCTCCCGTGGTCGCCAACATGATCAAGGACGCGCATGGCCACAAGTTCCATTGGGCCGTGGCCGACTATTTGCAGCGCGCCGCGCGCCACATCGCTTCGAAGACCGACGTCAAGCAGGCTTATGAGCTGGGCCAGAAAGCGGTCGAACTGGCGATCAAGGGCCATAATTCGGTGATGCCGACGGTCGAGCGCATTTCAGACGCGCCCTACAAGTACAAGATCGGCATGGCGGATCTGAAAGACGTCGCCAACGTCGAGAAATTCATGCCGCGCGATTTCATCACCAAGGATGGCTTCGGTATCACACCCAAGTGCAAGCGCTACCTGACGCCGCTGATTCAGGGCGAAGACTATCCGAAATACAAGGATGGCCTGCCGGTGTACGTGACGCTGAAGAACGTCGCGGTGGCGAAGAAGCTGGCGGCGTTCAAACTCTGACAGGGATCAGGATTCAGGGGCCAGGGGTCAGGGGATGTGCGGCTGTGCCGCGCAACAAATCAGGGCGAGGGCTTTGCCCGCACGTTTCCTGATTCCTGAATCCCAACCCCTGACCCCTGAAAAAATGACACTCGATCGCGCGAAGCAGCTGCTCAAGGTACAAGCCGACTTCGGCGGCTTTTACAATGGCAATTCAGCCAAGCTGATCCTGTCCGAGGTGCAGCGCGAGCACGGGCAGGATGCGGTCGATCAGCTCATCAGGGAATTGCAGCTCGACCGGATTTTCGGGTTCGAGCCAGGCACACGCTTTGAAGGCGGCTTGGTAATAGGTAAGTAGGAGTAAACAGGAACGGTGGCGAAAGTGGCCGTTTTTTTGGGGTTTTTTGAGGAGATAAAGATCATGAATGAAGGTTTGCTGTTTGCCCTGGTGGCGGCGGTGCTCGCACTGCTCTACGGGATCGTGTCGATCAAGTGGATTCTGGGATTGCCCACCGGCAACGACCGCATGCGCGAAATCGCAGCGGCCGTGCAGGAAGGTGCTTCCGCCTATCTGAACCGGCAATACACCACCATCGGAATCGTCGGTGTGATTCTGCTGGTCGCGATTTTCTTCGCCCTGGGCTGGCAAACCGCCGTCGGCTTCCTGCTCGGCGCCGTTCTTTCCGGCCTCACCGGCTATATCGGCATGAACGTCTCGGTGCGCGCCAACGTGCGTACCGCCGAAGCGGCATCGAAAGGTCTCAACGCCGCTCTTAACGTCGCCTTCAAGGGCGGCGCCATCACCGGCATGTTGGTGGTCGGTCTGGGCCTCTTGGGTGTGGCCGGCTACTATGCCGTGCTCACCCTGGGACTGGGCGAGAGCACCGAGCAAGCGACGCACGCACTGGTCGGTCTGGCCTTCGGCGGTTCGCTGATCTCCATCTTCGCCCGACTCGGCGGCGGCATTTTCACCAAGGGCGCTGACGTCGGCGCCGATCTGGTGGGCAAGGTCGAAGCCGGTATCCCTGAAGACGACCCGCGCAACCCCGCGGTGATTGCCGACAACGTCGGCGACAACGTCGGCGATTGCGCAGGCATGGCCGCCGACCTGTTCGAAACCTACGCCGTGACCGTAGTCGCCACCATGTTGCTGGGCGGCCTGTTGATCACCGGTTCCCCCGAAGCGGTTATTTACCCACTGGTTTTGGGCGGTTTCGCCATCATCGCTTCCATCGCCGGCACCTTCTTCGTCAAGGCGCGGGAGGGCGGCAAGATCATGAACGCGCTGTACCGCGGCCTGATCGTGTCAGGCGTGCTGGCAGCGATTGCGTTTTACCCCATCACCACCTGGATGCTGGGCGAGGGCGTGATGATCGAAGGGGTGCTGGTGACCTCGCTGAATCTGTATTACGCCAGTTTGATAGGCCTCGCGCTGACCGCCGCCATGGTGTGGATCACCGAGTACTACACCGCGACCGAATTCAATCCGGTGCGCCACATCGCGCAGGCCTCGACCACCGGTCACGGCACCAACGTCATCGCCGGCCTCGGCGTGTCGATGAAGTCAACCGCCGCACCCGTGCTCGCCGTTTGTGCCGCCATCTGGGGCGCCTACGAATTGGCCGGCCTGTACGGTATCGCCATCGCCGCCACCTCGATGCTGTCGATGGCCGGCATCATCGTCGCGCTCGACGCCTACGGCCCGATCACCGACAACGCTGGCGGCATCGCCGAGATGGCCGGCCTGGACGACAGCATCCGCAACATCACCGATCCACTCGACGCCGTCGGCAACACTACCAAGGCCGTCACCAAGGGCTACGCCATCGGCTCCGCCGGTCTCGCCGCCCTGGTGCTGTTCGCCGACTACACCCACGCCCTTTCCGCGCACCAACCCGGGTTGACCTTCGACCTGTCCAACCACATGGTCATCATCGGCTTGTTCATCGGCGGCATGGTGCCCTACCTGTTCGCAGCGATGGGTATGGAAGCCGTCGGTCGCGCCGCCGGTTCGGTGGTGGTGGAGGTTCGCCGCCAGTTCAAGGAAATCCCCGGCATCATGGCTGGCACCGCCAAGCCGGATTATTCGCGCGCGGTCGACATGCTGACCAAGGCCGCGATCAAGGAAATGATCGTTCCCTCGCTGCTGCCGGTTGCGGTCCCCGTGATCGTCGGCCTCACCCTCGGCGCACAGGCCCTGGGCGGCGTGCTGGTCGGCACCATTGTCACCGGCATCTTCGTCGCCATTTCCATGACCACCGGCGGCGGTGCATGGGATAACGCCAAGAAATACATCGAGGAAGGCAACTTCGGCGGTAAGGGCTCGGAAGCGCACAAGGCTGCCGTCACCGGCGATACCGTCGGCGATCCCTACAAGGACACCGCCGGTCCCGCTGTCAACCCGCTGATCAAGATCATCAACATCGTCGCGTTACTGATTGTCCCGCTGATTGGTTGAAACAGGCGAGCCCTGAAATGCGTTAAGCTTGCTCCGGGGCAACTACCCCGGAGGAAGTAAGACACATAAACCAAGAGAGGAAACAATAATGGCAAAGAATGTTGGTGGTATCGACCGCGCAATCCGCGCAGTCGCAGGGATCGCTTTAATCGCCTACGCAATATCGAATTTGCCGGGAGCCGAAGACTGGATGGTCCCGGCGGGCATAGTCGGTTTTATCCTGGTGTTGACTGCAGTTTTCAGCCGATGCCTGATCTATATGCCTTTCGGCATCAGCACCTGCAAGACGAAATAAACTTTTGACAGATTGCAGGGTCATTGAGAGTGCGCCCGAAACAGGCGCACTTTTTTTTGGAGTTTTCATGCGATTCGTTTCTTTGTTTTTTGCACTTGCCCTGGCTGGCGCAGCCCACGCCGGCGGCGTCGATCGCCTGAAAGCCTTTATTGCTGGCGCCAAAACCGCCGAGGCCGACTTCAGCCAGACCGTCTCCGACAAGACCGGCCGCGTCACCCAGCAGGCCAGCGGCAGGATGGCGTTTGCCCGCCCCGGCAAGTTCCGCTGGGACTACACCGCGCCGTATGAACAGGTAATCGTCGGCGATGGCGTCAAGCTGTGGCTGTACGACGCCGATCTCGAACAGGTCACCGTCAAGTCGCTCGACGACGTCATTGCCGGCACCCCCGCGGCGCTGCTGGCCGGTGACAACTCGATCGAAAAATACTTCATCCTGGAAAACGCAGGCGAGGCCGGCGGCCTGGAATGGCTGGAAGCCACCCCCAAAAACAAGGACACCAGCTTCGAACGCATCCGCATGGGCTTCAAGGGCGACGTGCTGGTGCAGATGGAGCTGGACGACTTCTTCGGCCAGCGCACCACGCTCAAGCTGTCTCGCTTCGTGCGCAACCCGACCATCGCGCCGTCGCGCTTCACCTTCACCCCGCCGAAGGGCGCCGACGTCATTGACGAATGATTGACCGGCATGTGGGAGCGGCGTCCACGCCACGATTTTTGTGCCGTCGAAAAAATCATGGCATCGCGGCGTGGCTGCAGGAACAGAAAATCGATCCGTTGCGCCGCTGGGCGTACGATGCCAGCGAGCTTGCCGTCGCCGAAGAAGAGGGCATGTCAGGCAACGAGCCTTCGCGGCTGTCGAGGATCCTTGCCGTGCTTCATGCCCTGACGGAGGGCTACGATGTTGAACACAGCCCGTCCACGAAGCAGAAAGGCGTGTAAAGCGCTTTATGCAGCGTTAATTGCATACTGTTGATCTGCGCATGCGAAACAGGCTGGACCTGCCTGAATCCGGTTTCCGGATCGCGCCGGGAGGGGTATTCATGCACACACGGCCCGGCTCGCGGTTTCCCATGGCGGGCCTGCCTCTCCTGTCGCGCCACCGATCCCGCGCATAAGTTTTTTTTGTTGGCTCTTTCATTGTTATTTGTTGGTGTTGGCCAGCCTCGGAGTGGCTTCAGCCGCGATGCGGGCGGTAGCCCGCAAAGGTGGCACGGCAAGACCCTAGGGAAGCACTGATTAATTCGATATGGCCGTCATTGCGACCGCGAGCGAAGCGCGGCGGGAAGCAATCCAGCGTATCGATTAAGCGGGCATTTCTGGATTGCCCTAAAGGACTCCGATCCACTATGGGCTGAAGCCCATGTGGAATCGTATGCCGCGTCGCTGCGCTCCTCGCAATGAAATTAATCAGCGGTTCCCCAGATAAGCGGGGAGACCTGTGCGCGCGGTGACGCGTATCAGGAGTCAGAGCCTTCGTCGTACCGCAAGGCTGAAGAGCGGAACAAGCGCACGCGGCACTGGAAGAAGTCAGAGCGTGGGTCGAAGAAAACGGCCTGACCCTGCGCCCCGACAAGACCCACATTGGGGATTGCCGGATAGAGGGACAAGGCTTCGAGTTTCTTGGCTACCGGTTTGAAGCGGGCAAGCGCTGGGTGAGGAAAAAGAGCCTGCAAGGGTTCAAGGACAAGATACGGGAAAAGACACGTCTCACCCGAGGCGACAGCCTGACGCGGATCGTTGCCGACCTCACCCCGCTGATCGGGAGCTGGTATGGCTACTCAAGCACGCCTGCCGCCGGGCATTTCCCAGGCTGGATGGATTCATCCGCCGAAGACTCCGGACGATCCTGCTCAAGCAGGAAAAGCGCCCCGGATCTGGGAAATGTCACACTGATTACAACCGCTGACCAAATGCCGACTTCGCTGCATTGGGGCTGTTCGCCATGACGGAGGCCCGAATGTCGGCGAGCCAATCCCGATGAGGAAACCACTGACTGGAGAGCCGTGTGCGGGAGAACCGCATGCACGGTTTGGAGGGAGGGGAGGGCGAGAGCCTTTCTCTACCCCTATCGGCGGCGCCCAACACCAATAAATAACGATGAAATAGCTATTTCAAATCAGACATTTTTCGAGGTAAGCCGGATGGAACTTATTTTATGGCGGCACGCCGAGGCCGAGGATACGACCCCAGACCTCTCCCGCGAACTTACCGACCGCGGACGCAAGCAGGCCGCGCACATGGCCGACTGGCTCAATCCGCGGCTGCCACCGGATATCCGCATTCTGGCGAGCCCGGCCACCCGCACCCGGCAGACTGCGCAGGCGTTGGGACGCGAATACGAACGGGTATCGGCGCTGACGCTCGGGGCCAGCGCCGAAGACGTGCTGGTCGCTGCAGGCTGGCCGGACGCGCCCTATCCGGTGCTGATCGTCGGCCATCAACCCACGCTGGGGCAGGTGGCGATGCGGCTGCTGACCGGGCGGACGGGCGATCTGACGGTGAAGAAGGGCAGCATCTGGTGGTTCCAGGGTCGCGAGCGCGCGGGCCAGTTGCAGGTGGTGTTGCGTGCGGTGGCGGCACCTGACTGGTTATAATCGCCGTGTGAATATCCAGCTTAATCAGCAAGACGCGATCCAGTTGACCCCGGCGATGCAGACGAGGTGCGTGCAGTGCCGGGCTGGCTGAGCAGCCTGCGCGACCTGATCGCAGAAGCGAGCCCCTGGCGCCGCTTCATGCTTGCCCTGCTGGTGATCCTGCCGCTGGCCGCTCTGGCCGCCGCTTATCTGTGGTTCAACCCGCCAGCCTATCGTGTGCTGTATACGCAACTGTCCGACCGCGCCGGCGGCGAAGTCATCACTGCGCTCGAACAGCTCGACATCCCCTATCGCCTGTCTGCTGTCGACGGCGCCATCGAGGTGCCGTCCGACCAGTTGCACGCAGCGCGCTATCGCCTGGCTGCGCGCGGCCTGCCCAAATCCGATGACGATGCACAGGACGAAGTCGATCGTGCCCCCAGATTCGGCGCATCGTCGCTGCAGGAACAGCAGCGCTTTCAGCGTGCACTCGAGATCGACCTGGCGCGTTCGATCCAGAAACTGGAAACAGTCGAGCTCGCGCGCGTGCATCTTGCCCTGCCGAAAGTTTCGCCCTTCCTGCGCGATGCGCCGCCCGCCACCGCTGCCGTGTTGGTGCGGCTGCGCCACGAGACGCAGTTGTCGCAGGATCAGGTGGCGACAATCCAGACCCTGGTGGCCGCCGGGGTGCCGCGCCTGAAGCGCGTCGAGGTGCAAGTGCTCGACCCGCGCGGCGTCCTGCTGGGCGGCACCGCGCCCGAAGCCGAACAGTCGCAGCGTCAGGTGCTGGAGCAGGATCTGGCACGGCGGGCGCTGGCGGTGCTGACGCCGTGGCTGGGCGAAGACCACGTCAACGTGCAGGTGACGGCCACTCTGGAAGACAGCGAAACCCGGCAGACGGTCGAGCGCGTGCAGAATGTCATGGTGGCCGGGCGGGCGGGCCCGCTGGAAAAAACCGTACGCACCACGCGTATGCCGGAAGGCCGCATCCAGCGCATCAATGCCATCGTGATTCTGGGTTTCGAAGCCAGTGCCGGCGAACGGCGGCGTGCCGGGCAGATGGCCAGCCAGGCACTGGGGTTGCAGCCGGCGCGCGGCGACAGGCTGAACGTCTATGCGCTGCCCGGGGCGGCGCCCAAACCGCAGGCCGCTCTTCCCGCTGTCACGCCGCAGGTTGCGGCGCCCACCCCTGTTCCCCCGGTGCGGCCGGCCAGCCCGCCGCCTGCCGCGCCCCGTCCGTTTGCCTTGCCGCAATGGTCGCTGGCAGCGGCCGCGGCGGCGCTGATCCTGCTCGCGCTGTCGGTATGGCTGCGCACCCGCCGGATGCCCGTCGTCGCGGCGGAAGCAGCGGATTTCGATGCCGAACTCGACGCGGTGCGCAGCCAGGTGCTGGCCGATCCGCGCGTGACAGCGGATGTCGTCAAGCTGTGGATGCGCGCATGAGCCAGGGTGGAATCGAAAAATCCGCCGCGCTGCTGCTCGCCCTGGGCGAAGAGGCCACGGCCGTCATATTCCGTTACCTGAGCCCGCTCGAGGTGAGCCGCCTCGGCAGCGCCATGCGCGAGCTGGAGGTGCTGCCGCGCGAACGCGTACGCGCAATCCTGCGCGATTACGCCGCCGAGGCGGCCGAGCAGACCGGGTTTGCCGCGGATACCGGGCGTTTCCTCGATGAGGCGCTCAGGCTTGCACTCAGCCCGGAACGCGCGCAGGCGCTGCTGCAGCGTCTGGGTGCGCCGGGCGCGCAGGCGCTGGAGCAACTGGCCTGGCGCGAACCGACGGAGATTGCCGGCCTGCTGGAGGCGCAGCCGCCGCAGCTGATTGCCGTCGTGATGGCGTACCTGCCGCGCGACGTCGCCGCCGCGGTGCTGGATCTCCTGCCCGGCAAAACACGCGCTGATACCTTGCAGAGTCTGGCACACAGCGATGCACCCAACCCGGACATGCTGCATGAACTGGACGACTGGCTGGCCAGCCTCGAAGCTGTCGCGCCATCCCAGGGCGAGGCCGCTGTCGCCAGCCTGCTGGGGCAGATGAGCGAGGGCAGCGCAGCGGCGGCCTTGAGCCAGCTCGATCAGAACGATGCAGAGCTGGCCGCGCGCCTGCGCGTTCGCCATCTCGCGTTCGAAGACCTGGCGCGGCTGCCTGAAGGCGGCCGCAAAACTTTTTTGCGCAACATTGGCGCGCGCACCCTGCTGCATGCGTTGAAGGGCAGCGACGGGCGGGTGCTCGACGCGTTGACGGCGGTGATGAGTTCGACCGCCGCGCAGCACATGCGCGATGATCTCGATACCCTGGGCGCGCTGCCGGTGACCGCGATCCAGGCGGCGCAGGAGGAAGCCGGCGCCAGCTTGCGGCGCCTGGCGGCGGAGGGGGCGATTCCGTTCCCTCAAGAGGAGACGGCATGAGTACAGACGACGACACCACCGCATTCGAGCAGTGGGAGGTGGTGGAGCTGGCTGCGTCCGCAAGCCGTGTGGCGACGCCCGCCGAGGATGCCGAGACCGAGCTGGCGAAGCTGCGCGAAGCCGCGCGCGCCGAGGGCTACGCCGAAGGGGTGGCCGCCGGACGGGTGGAAGGGGAGCAGGCCTGCGGGCGCATGAAGCAGATGGTCGAGAGCTTCTCGACCACCCTGGACAACCTCGATTTCCGGCTTGCCGACATGGTGCTGGAATTGGCGCTGGACGTGGCGCGTCAGGTGGTGGCGGGCGAGCTGGCGGTGCGCCCGGAACGCATCCTCGATGTGGTCAATCTGGCGCTGAAGGAGATGGCGGAAACCAGCCGCGAGGCGCGCCTGCTGCTGAACCCGGACGACGCCGCGCTGGTGCGGCCGCACCTCGACCAGGTGCTGGACAAGAACCGCCTGCGCATCGTGGAAGACGTGCGGATCGCGCGCGGCGGCTGCCTGATCGAAACCGCGCAGGGCGATCTCGACGCCACGCTGCCCGCACGCTGGCGTCAGGTGGTGCAGGTGCTCGGCTCCAACAAGAGCTGGATCGAGTGATCGTTAACCCCTCACCACAGAGACACGGAGGCACAGAGATGATTGAGAAACCCAAGGGTTGTCGACTTGCTGGAAGCCCGTCGATAGGCGGGGCCGCGAGGCGGAGCAAGCAGCTTGTTTTCTCTGTGCCTCTGTGTCTCTGTGGTTCAGGGACTTCAGGCTAATGGACCGCATCGTCCGCCTGCGCGAATACCTGGCCAACTGTCGGCGTGCGGTGAGCTGGGCGACGCCGATTGCGAGCAGCGGGCGTCTCACACGGGTGTCCGGGCTGGTGATGGAAGCGGTGGGACTGCGGCTGCCGGTGGGCAGCCAGTGCCATGTGCAGATTCCCGGCGGCCAGAGCATCGAGGCCGAGGTGGCCGGATTTTCCGGGGACCGCCTGTTCATCATGCCGGCCACCGACATTTACGGCGTGATGCCGGGCGCGCGGGTTATTCCCGACAACCCGATGGTGGCGCAGCCGCCGCGTTTGGGGATGCGCTATATCCCGCGCCGCCGCGCGCAGGATCGGGTGCGCCAGGTGCCGGTCGGCGAACCCCTGCTGGGGCGCGTGCTCGATGGCGCCGGGCGGCCACTGGACGGCCTCGGCCCGCTGTCGCTGGAACATCGCGTGCCCTTGTACAGCCGTTCGATCAATCCGCTGGAACGGGCGCCGATCCGGCACACGCTGGATGTCGGCGTGCGCGCGATCAACGGCTTGTTGACGGTGGGGCGCGGACAGCGGCTCGGCCTGTTTGCCGGCAGCGGCGTCGGCAAGAGCGTCCTGCTTGGCATGATGGCGCGCTACACCGATGCGGACGTGGTGGTGGTGGGGCTGATCGGCGAACGCGGCCGCGAGGTCAAGGAATTCATCGACTGCATCCTCGGCGCCGAGGGCATGGCGCGCGCGGTAGTGGTAGCCGCGCCCGCCGATCATCCGCCGCTGATGCGGCTGAACGGCGCGGCGTATGCGATGTCGATTGCCGAATACTTTCGCGACCAGGGCAAGCACGTGCTGCTGATCATGGATTCGCTCACCCGCTACGCGATGGCGCAGCGCGAGGTGGCACTGGCGATCGGCGAACCCCCCGCCACCAAGGGCTACCCGCCGTCAGTCTTCGCCAAGCTGCCGCAGCTGGCCGAACGCGCCGGCAACGGCCGTAGCGGCAGTGGCTCGATCACCGCATTTTTTACCGTGCTGATGGAAGGCGACGACCAGCAGGATCCGATCGCCGATGCGGCGCGCGCGATCCTCGACGGCCACATCGTGCTCTCCCGCGACCTGGCCGATGCCGGACATTACCCCGCCATCGACATCGAAGCCTCGATCAGCCGGGTCCAGCCCGACCTGCTCTCGGAGGAGGCGCTGGAGCGCACCCGCCGCTTCAAGTATCTCTATTCGCGCTACATGCGCAGCCGCGACCTGCTGGCCGTCGGCGCCTATGTGCCGGGTGCCGACCTGGTGCTGGACGAAGGCGTGCGGCTGTATCCCCGAATGCAGGGCTACCTGATGCAGGGCATGCGCGAACGCGCGTCGCTGGACTCGGCACGCAGCGGACTGGATGAGGTGCTCGGTTGAAGCCGTTTTCCCTCGCGCGCATTCTGCAGCTGGCCGAGCGCCGCGCCGAAGGCCTGTCGCGCGCGGTCAAGCTTGCGCACGGCATCTGGCTCCGTGCGCGCGGGCGTCAGGTGCAGCTGGCCACGCTGCGCGACGCGCACGTTGCGCAGCTGGCCAGCCAGTTGCGCGATGGTGTGCCGGCGGCGCAGCTGCAGGAGATGAATCGCCTGCAGCACGCGCAAGCCGCCGAAATGCTGGCCGCGCAAGCCGCCATCGACGCTGCGCACCGCGACTGGCAGGCGCGACTGGCCGAATGGATGCAGGTCGAGCAACGGGTCAAGGCGCTGCGCCTGCTGGAGCAGCGCCACCTGGCGCAGGCCGCGATCCAGCAACGACGCAGCGAGCAGCGTGAGCACGATGAACTGGTCGAGCTGACGCATCATCAGGATGACGGTCGATGGGCACGCTGATGCGTCTGCTTGAACTTACGCCCGCGGAAACCGCTTTTCTGGCAGCGCCCCCCGCGGGGCCCGACAGCTTGCAGGCGCGGCTGACCCGCAAGCTTGCCGCGACGCTGAGCGCGCGTTTGCGCCTGCCGCTGCAGGCGATGGCGATGCCAGCCGATGCGCCGGCCGACGCGCCGGCGTCCCCCGTCTGGCAGCCCGATGCCGCGCTGGCCAGCCTGTGGCTGGTCCGCCGCCTCGGCGGCCGGCATGTGATAGGCACGACCCCGTTTGTGCCGCATACCTTGATCCATGCCCTGGACGCTTTGCTGGCAGAGTGCTGGCTGGATGAAGCCGCGCAGACCGATCCGCCCGCCGCACTGGCGTGGCAGCTCACGGCGGCCCGCACGCAGGCAACGCTCGCCGTGCAGTTGCCGCACCCCATAACCGATATGACGCGCTGGGCGCGAGGAGTGATACGGCATGCTTAAGTTCGTTGCGGCAGGCGCGCTGCTGCTGATTCCGTTTCCGGCGCTGGCCGCGCCCGACACCGCCGGCAGCATGCTCACCGTGCTGCTGAGTCTGGGACTGATCCTCGGCGGATTTGCCGCGGTGGCGTGGCTCGCCCGCCGCTATCTGCCGGGCATGCGCACGCAAGGCGCAGTCAAGGTGGTGGGGACGACCGCGGTCGGCGCGCGCGAGCGCGTGGTGGTGGTCGAGGTCGACAACACCTGGCTGCTTTTGGGCGTGGGGGGCGGCAACGTGCGGCTGCTGCACACCCTGCCCCGGCCCGCCGATTCAAGCAGCCCGTTGGCGGAGCGCACATGATGAAAACGATCCTGACGCTGGCGGCACTGGCGCTGAGCGTGCCGGCTCTGGGCGCGGACAGCAGCGTGCCGCTGCTCGCCGTGACCCCCGGTGCGGGCGGGCAGGTGATCGGCGTGCCGGGCGCGAGCCTGCCGTGGCTGCTGCTGTTCCCGTTTTTACCGGCCCTGCTGCTGGCCTTCACCGCCTTCACCCGCATCGCGGTGGTGCTGTTCCTGCTGCGGCAGGGGCTCGGTAGCCACACCGCGCCGCCGAATCTGGTGCTGACGGGGCTGGCGGTGCTGCTGACGATTTTTGTGATGTCGCCGGCGTTGAAGACCATCGATGCCGAGGCCTATCAGCCCTTTCTGTCGGGCGCGTTGAGCTTCAACGACGCCGCCGGGAAAGCCGCGCAGCCGCTGAAAAGCTTCATGCTGCGGCAAACACGAGCCGAGGACCTCGGTCTCTTCACCGGCGACGACAGGGCCATCGACCCCGCTACAGTCAATCAAAACGGGGCGGAGAGCGTGCCGCTGGCGGCGCTGGCGCCCGCCTTCCTCACCAGCGAACTCAGGACAGCATTCCAGATCGGCTTCATGGTGATACTGCCCTTCCTGGTGATCGACCTGGTGGTTGCCGCCGTGCTCACCGCGCTGGGCATGATCATGTTGCCGCCGCAATTGGTGTCGCTGCCGCTCAAATTGCTGTTATTCGTCACGGTCGACGGCTGGCATCTGCTGGTCGGTTCGCTGCTCGGAAGCTTCTGATGGAAGGCCTTGCCCGCGATGCCCTCTGGTTGTTGATGCTGGTGGCCGCGCCGGTATTGCTGGCGGGGCTTCTCACCGCCTTTGCCATCAGCCTGTTCCAGGCCGCCACGCAAATTCTTGAACCCACGCTATCCTTCGTTCCCAAGCTCATCGTCATGCTGGTCGTGCTGGCGGTGCTGGGCAGCTGGATGGGCGGACAGCTGGTCGACTTTGCGCGCACCTTGCTGACCGATTTCCCGGCGCTTGTCGAATGAGCCATCCATGCCGCTGACAGAAGCGAGCCTGGCGGTCTGGCTGTTTGCCTTCGCCCGCCTCGCCGGGTGGGCGCTGTTCGATCCGCTGACCGGCCGCCTGCCGCTGCCGCTGCGCCTGTTCATCGCCGCCGTGCTGGCGGCCGTGCTGGCGCCGGGTCTGGCGATCGATGCCGTCAACCCGTCAAGCGTGCAGGGCATGCTGGCACTGGGCCTGGAAGGCGTGTGGGGCGCGGCGCTGGCGCTTTGCGTGCGGCTGGTTTTTGCTGCGGTCGAGGCCATTCTGGTATGGACCGGCCACACCGCGAGCGGCGGCCTGCTGACACTGACCGCCGAGCAGGCGGCGCCCGCAGATGCCGCCTGGCGCGCGCTGGCGGGATGGCTGGCGGCCATGGCATTTCTCGCCGCCAGCGGCCATCTGCTGATCGTCGACGCGCTGCGCGACAGTTTTGCCGTCATGCCGGTTGCCGTCCTGCCCGCTACCACCGACTTGCGCCAGCTGGCCGAAGCCGCCAGCTGGCTGTTCGCCACCGGGGTGCAGCTGGCGCTGCCGCTGCTGGCGCTGGCGCTGCTGATCCAACTGGCATTCGGCATCGTGGCGCGTACCACGCCGGGACTGGATATGTTCTCGGCCGGGCTGGGGATTGCCGCACTGGGACTGGTGGCCGCCTGGGTGTGGGCGGTGCCGCTGGTCGCCCACGGCGTCGGCCTGGGCATCGAGCAGCTGGCGAGCTGGCTGGGCCGGCTCAGATAAGCATCGCTATCAAGAAATGATGTTGTATTGTCAATCCCAGGCATGCCATGCGTGACTGTTATAACGTCAATCTGAAACCAATTTGGAACCTTAATGCCGTGATCGTGAACCCGATTTCAGATGCACTGGTTTTGTTTGGCGCCACCGGCGACCTTGCCCGTCGCAAGATATTTCCTGCGCTGCACGACATGCTGCGGCATGGCCGCACGCTGCCGCCCATTGTCTGCGTGGCGAACTCTCCGGGGTGGGATCTTGAGCGCTTGCGCGCCCACGCCCATGATGGCATCGACGAGTTTGGCGGCGGGGCGGATGAGACGGTGTTCCGCAATCTCGCCAGCTTGCTGACCTATATCAACGGCGACTACGAAGACCCGGCGACGTACGTGGCGCTGCGCCGCGCGCTGGAGAACCGGCAGCACCCGTTGCATTATTTTGCCATACCGCCGGCCATGTTTCCCGTGGTGGTGCGCGGGCTGGTTGCAGCCGGCTGCAGCGAGGGCGCGCGCGTGGTGGTGGAGAAACCCTTCGGGCGCGACCTGGAATCGGCGCAATCGCTCAATGCAACGCTGTATGAGGCGCTGCCCGAATCCGGAATCTTCCGCATCGATCATTATTTAGGCAAGGAGGCGGTGCAGAACATTCTGTATTTCCGTTTTGCCAACTCTTTTCTCGAACCGATCTGGAACCGCAACCATATCCGGCAGATCCAGATCACCATGTCGGAGAATTTCGGCGTGGCCGGGCGGGGGCGCTTTTACGATTCGGTCGGGGCCATCCGCGACGTGCTGCAGAACCATCTGTTGCAGATCCTCGCCCTGCTGGCGATGGAGCCGCCGCTCGGCACCAGTGCCGAGGCGGTTCGCGATGAACAGGCCAAACTGCTCAAGGCCATCCGCCCGCTGGCACCTGGCGACCTGATTCGGGGGCAGTACGAAGGCTATCGCAATGAGGAAGGCGTCGCGCACGGTTCGGACACGGAAACCTTTGCTGCCGTGCGTTTCTTCGTCGATACCTGGCGCTGGGCGGGGGTGCCCTTCATCGTGCGCACAGGCAAGCACCTGCCGCTCACCACCACCGAGATTCGTGCCGAGTTTCAGGTTCCGCCGCAGCGCGTATTCGCGCTGTCCGAGACCGGGCCGCTGGCGCCCAATTATCTGCGTATGCGCCTGTCGCCTACCGTATCCATCGCGCTGGGCGCTCGTACCAAGAATGCGGGCGATCGCATGGTCGGGCGGCCGGTGGAACTCTATGTTTGCAACAATTATCCGGAAGAGATGAGCGCCTACGAGCGTCTGCTGGGTGACGCCATGGACGGCGAGGCCATGCTGTTCGCGCGCCAGGATGCGGTGGAAGCGGCATGGCGTGTGGTGGAACCTGTGCTTTCGCGCCGCGATCCGGCTTATGCCTATGAACCCGGCACGTGGGGCCCAACCGAGGCCGATCTGCTGCTTGCCGGCGGACGTTGGCATAACCCGCGCCCGCCCCAGGGCTAGCAGGACTGGTGTCGCAAATCGGAATTTAAGAGAAACCCGGCACGACCAGATAGATTAGAATGCGAGGTTTATCGTCATATCGTCGGCAACGACAAGAGCAGCGGAAACAACATGGCAGAAATAAATACGGTCAGAGGAAGCCTGGTTGCGATCGTCACCCCCATGTCGGACGACGGCGCGCTCGATCTCGACGCGCTGCGCCGCCTGGTCGACTGGCACATCGCAGAGGAAACCGGCGGCATCGTCATCGTCGGCACTACCGGCGAATCGCCCACGGTCAGTTACGACGAGCATTGTCTGCTGATCCGCACCACGGTCGAACAGGCCGCCGGGCGGGTGCCGGTGATTGCGGGAACCGGCGCGAACTCGACTTCCGAAGCGATCGAGCTGACCGAATGCGCGAAGGCAGCGGGCGCCCAGGCCGGGCTGTCAGTGGTGCCGTACTACAACAAGCCGACCCAGGAAGGTCTGTTCCAGCACTACAGAAAAATCGCCGAAGCAGTCGACCTGCCGCTCATCCTCTACAACGTGCCGGGGCGCACGGTGGCCGACCTGTCGAACGACACGGTGCTGCGCCTGGTCGGCGTGCCCGGCATCGTCGGGCTGAAGGATGCCACCGGCAGCATGGAGCGCGCCGCCGACCTGCTGCGCCGCGCGCCGAAGGACTTTGCGCTTTACAGCGGCGACGATGCCTCGGCGATGCCCTTCATGCTGCTGGGCGGTCACGGCGTGATTTCGGTCACCGCCAACGTCGCGCCGAAGTTGATGCACGAGATGTGCGTGGCCGCGTTCGACGGGAACCTGGCGCGCGCGCGCGCACTCAATAATGCGTTGCTGCCTTTGCACAGCAAGCTGTTTGTCGAGGCCAACCCGATACCGGTCAAATGGGCGTGTGCCGAACTGGGATTGATTCCCGCAGGCCTGCGGCTGCCGCTGACCCCCTTGTCGGCCGAACTGCACGACACCCTGCGCGGCGCGCTGCGCCACGCCAATTTAATTTGATCCGGTTAATTTAATCCAGCGCTGCGCTGCGGCTATTTTTAATTTAATGCAATGCGCCACGCCGGTTTGATCCACGTTTTATTTAGGACACCTTTATGCGTTTGCTGCCCCTGTTTTTGATGCTGAGCCTGACCATGTCGGGTTGCGGCATGATCGAATCGAAAAAGATCGACTACAAAGCGGCCGGCAAATTGCCGACGCTGGAAATACCGCCCGACCTCACCGCGCCGGCGGCAGACAACCGCTACGCCATTCCCGATGCGCAGGGCAGCGGCGCCGCCACCCTGTCGACCTACAGCCAGGAGCGCCAGGCGCCGCCGGCCGCGTCGACCACGCTGCTGCCGGCGCAGGACAAGGTGCGCATCGAGCGCGCCGGCACCCAGCGCTGGCTGGTGGTACAGGCAACGCCGCAGGAGGTGTGGCCGGTGATCAAGGATTTCTGGCAGGAGACCGGTTTCATCGTCAATCTGGAATCGCCCGAAACCGGCCTGATCGAAACCGACTGGGCGGAAAACCGCGCCAACATCCCGCAGGACGTGATTCGCCGCACGCTCGGCAAGGTGCTCGACGGCCTGTATTCCACCGCCGAGCGCGACAAATTCCGCACCCGTATCGAAGCGGGTAAGGACGGCGGCACCGAAATTTACCTCAGCCACCGCGGCATGGTCGAAGTCTATGATTCCGCGAACCAGGACCGGACCGTGTGGCAGCCGCGCCCGGCCGACCCTGAACTCGAGGCCGAAATGCTGCGCCGCTTGATGCTGCGCTTCGGCGTGGAAGAGAGTCGCGCGGAGACCCTGCTGGCCAAACAGGCAACGCCGGAACAGGCACGCATTCTTCAGGAAGCCGGTGCACCGGTGTTGGAAATGGACGAGAATTTCGACCGCGCCTGGCGCCGTGTCGGCCTTGCGCTCGACCGCGTAGGCTTTGCGGTGGAAGACCGTGACCGCTCCAAAGGCACGTATTTCGTGCGCTATATCGATCCCGGCGTCGACAACGCCAGCAAGCGCGATGACGGCATGCTGGCCAAGTTGGCCTTCTGGCGCAGCAAGAAGGATCAGTCTTCGCCGCAACTGCAGATCGTGGTGAGCGAGGCCGGCGAGAAGAGCCGGGTCAGCGTCAGCGGTGCGGAAGGCAAGCCGGCCGACGCCACTACGCGGACCCGTATCCTCAACCTGCTGCACAAAGAACTGAAGTGATGCGGGAATCCGCCTGATGCGGTTTGCCAGCCTCGGTAGCGGCAGCGGGGGAAACGGCCTGGTGATCGAGGCCGGAGGCACCCGTGTTTTGATGGACTGCGGCTTCGGCCTGGCCGACAGCGTGGCCCGGCTGGCCCGGCTGGGCTTGCAGGCCAGCGATCTGGCCGGCATCGTGGTGACCCACGAGCACAGCGACCATATCGGCGGGGTGGGGCGGTTGGCACGCAGGCACGGGCTGCCGGTGTGGCTGACCGCCGGCACGCTGGCGATGGCGCAGGACCTTGCCGGGGTGGCGGTTCAGGTGATCGACGGCCACGCGGCGTTTGCGGTGGACGAACTGGAAATCCAGCCGTTTCCGGTGCCGCACGATGCGCGCGAGCCGGTGCAGTATGTGTTTGGCGACGGCAACCGCCGCCTCGGCGTATTGACCGATACCGGCAGCGACACGCCGCACATCGAGGCCATGTTGACCGGCGTCGATGCGCTGGTTCTGGAATGCAACCACGATGCGGCGATGCTGGAAAACGGCCCCTACCCGACGGGTCTCAAACGGCGTGTGGGCGGGTATTTCGGCCACCTGGAAAACGGCCAGTCGGCGGCCTTGCTGGACAGGCTGAAGCACGACAAGCTGCAATGCGTGATGGCGGCGCATGTTTCGCGCAAGAACAATACGGCCGCCCTGGCGCGGCGCGCGCTGGCCCAGGTGTTGAACTGCGCAGACGATGAGGTGCGCGTGGCCTGCCAGACCACGGGATTTGACTGGATCCGGATTTGAGCAGCTGGAAATTTAATCGGACCTGAGATTTAACTGGACAGACATTGACGACTTTTGCTGAACTCGGGCTTGCCCCCGACATCCTGCGTGCCCTCGACGAAATGGGCTACGTCACGCCGACGCCGATCCAGGAGCAGGTGATTCCGCTGGCGCTGCAGGGTGCCGACATCCTCGGCGCGGCGCAGACCGGCACCGGAAAAACCGCCGCATTCGCGCTGCCGCTGATCCAGCGCCTGCTGCCGTTCGCCAACACCGGCACCTCGCCGGCCAAGCATCCGATCCGTGCGTTGATCCTCACCCCCACGCGTGAACTCGCGATCCAGGTCGAGGAGGCCGTGCAGGCCTACACCAAGCATGTGCCGCTGCGCTCACTGGTGGTATATGGCGGGGTCAGCATCAACACGCAGATTCCCATCCTGAAAGCCGGCGTCGAAATCCTGGTGGCGACCCCCGGCCGCCTGCTCGACCATGTGCAGAACAAGACGCTGATGCTGAACCAGGTCAACACACTGGTGCTCGACGAGGCCGACCGCATGCTCGACATGGGCTTCATGCCCGACCTGAAGCGCATCGTTGCGCTGCTGCCGGCGCAGCGGGTGAACATGATGTTCTCGGCCACCTTCCCGGAAGAAATCCGCAAGCTCGCCGACAGCATTCTCAACCACCCGACCTTCATCGAGGTGGCGCGCAATGAAACCGCGATGAACGTCACCCAGGTGGTGCACCCGGTGCACCACGAACGCAAGCGGCAGCTGCTCGCGCATCTGATCAAGAGCCGCGACCTGCGGCAGGTGCTGGTATTTACCGGCACCAAGCTGGGCTGCAACCGGCTTGCCAACGAACTCAACAAGCTGGGGATCCACGCCGATGCCATCCACGGCGACAAGACCCAGCAGGAACGCATCAAGGCGCTCGAAGCCTTCAAGGCCGGCACCATGCGCGTGCTGGTCGCTACCGACGTCGCCGCGCGCGGCATCGACATCGAGGCGCTGCCCTTCGTCGTCAATTACGACCTGCCGCACAATGCCGAGGATTACGTGCACCGCATCGGCCGCACCGGCCGTGCAGGCGCCAGTGGCGAGGCCATTTCGCTGGTGAGCGAATCGGAAACGCGCTACCTCAAGGACATCGAGAAACTGATTGGCAATCCCATCGAGGTGGTGATCCTTCCCGGTTTCGAACCGGGCGCAGCCGATGTGCCCGCGTACCAGCCGCGCCCGCCGCGGGCTGAGCGCCCTGTTGAGCGCTCGGTCGAGCGTCGGGCGCCGCGCGCCAAACCGGCGGCATCGCGCGATACGTTGTTCGATGCGCCGTATGAGGCGAGCGTAGCGACGCGTGCCGAAGAGCCGCCGGCACTGGTGCGGCCACGACCCCAAAGGCAGGTGGCGGCACTATTCCGCAGCCCGGTCAAATCCGATTCCGCCGACCAGTGAGCTGGGAAATCCTGCTGCTGGGGCTGTTCGGTGCAGTCGGCTGGTACTGGTACGCCGGCATGCAGGTGCGTGAGCAGGCCGTTGCAGTCGGTCGCCGTACGTGTGCCGACGCCGGCTTGCAGTTCCTGGACGAGAGCGTGGCCTTGAGCCGGACCCGTTTTGCGCGCAACGGCAGCGGCCAGTTGCAGTTCCTGCGCGATTACCGCTTCGAGTTTTCCGACACCGGCGACAACCGCCGCCCCGGCGTCATACGCATGATGGGCAACCGCGTCGAATGGGTCAGCCTCGACGGGGAATGGCGGCCGGGGCGGGCGGCCAGCGTTACTCGTCTGGGGGACTGAGGCGGTTCACAGCGGCTGCGTTCCGCAGTCGCCGCGAACGCTGGATAGCGCTACCACCACTTCTCGAAAATGATGCGGCTCATCGGCACGCCCAGGTCGTGCAGCAGAACGCTCATGTCCTCGACCATGCCCTTGGGGCCGCACAGGTAATACAGCGTGTCGTCCGGCACGTCGAGCGCATGCAGCTTGACTGGATCGATGCGGCCGGTGAGGCCGTGCCAGTGGATGTCGGGCTGGGTGACGGTAATGCTCACGTGCAGGTTGTCGTGAGTGCGGGCGGCGGCATCGAGTTCGTCACGGAACAGAATTTCGTGGCTGTCCGACGCGCTGTACACCAGATGGACACGGGTCGATAACCGGGTGTCGCGCACGTGACGGAAGATGGACAGCAGCGGCGTGACGCCGACCCCGCCGCCGATCAGCACCACGTTGTCGCTCATCTCGGGCAGGTAAACAAACGGCCCCTGGCCCTGCGATACGCGAATGGCGTCGCCTACCCGTGCCTGCTCGTGCATCCAGCGCGCTACCGGATGATGCCCGCTCGACTTGATCGCCAGCTCGATCTCGCCCCGATGGACGGGCGAGGTGGTGATGGAATAGCCGGCGGTGTGCGTCGCACCGCCGGCCTCGATGCTGAGGTCCACCCATTGTCCCGGCAGGAACCGAAAGCCGGCATCGGGTATGGTGAGGCGCAAGGCATGGATGCTGGGCGTGGCGGGAGTAATCGCCGAGATCTGCGCGTCAAAGATGTGCAAGATTCAGTCCTGTTTCTTCCAGAAAGTCAGCGCAGCCGAGTTGATACAGTAGCGCATTCCGGAAGGGGCAGGGCCGTCGGGGAAGACGTGGCCCAGATGAGAGCCACAACGGCGGCACAGCGCCTCGATGCGCACCAAGCCGTGACGGCTGTCGGTTTCCTCCGCCACCGCATTGCTATCCAGCGCCTGATAAAAGCTTGGCCAGCCGGAGCCGGAATCAAATTTTGTAGTGGACAAAAATAGCGGTGTGCCACAGGCCGCACAGCAGTATTCGCCAGCTTCGTGATGGTCCCAGTATTGTCCGGTAAACGCCTGCTCAGTGCCGTGCTCGCGTAGGATACGGTACTGCTCGGGGGACAGTTCTGCGCGCCATTCGGCATCGGTTCTGGTTTTGTCAAAACGCATAAGGCCCTATCGATTCTGAATCGTGTTCAAGGTTGACATCGTCACTACAAGTAGTTTAACCTTCATATAGATATTAGACTAAGTCTAAATATTTTATTTCATCCCCAAGCATGCCTGCTATAAACAAATGGCTGGGCGAGCAGGAGAGGGATGGATTGTCAACGCCGCAAGGCATGTCTATGTAAATCATAGGTAAATCAAGGAGATCAGGTTATGCAACTCAAGGGCTCGAAAACCGAAGAACATCTGAAAGCCGCATTCGCTGGCGAATCGCAGGCCAACCGCCGTTACCTCTACTTCGCAGCAAAGGCCGATGTGGAAGGTTACAACGACGTTGCCGCAGTATTCCGTTCCACCGCCGAAGGTGAAACCGGCCATGCGCACGGTCACCTGGAATATCTGGAAAAATGCGGTGACCCCGCTACCGGCATGCCTTTCGGTCCCACCGCCGACAACCTGAAGACCGCGGTTGCGGGTGAAACCCACGAGTACACCGATATGTATCCCGGCATGGCCAAGGATGCACGTGCCGAAGGCTTCGACGAAATCGCCGACTGGTTCGAGACCCTGGCCAAGGCTGAGCGTTCGCACGCCAACAAGTTCCAGAAGACCCTGGACACTCTGGGTGCGTAATCCGGCCCAGATAAATAGCGGGCCGATTCGGCCCGCTATATTTCTGTTGTAAGACCCCGCATCACAGAGGTACAGAGGCACAGAGAAAATCGATTAAAAGTGGATTATTCGCTTGCCTGTGGTTTATCCACCGGACAGTACACATATATCGAAGTGCCCATTTTGGTTTTTCTCTGTGCCTCTGTGCCTCTGTGGTGAAGATTTTAATAACCAGTGATCACACCCACCCATGGAGTTCGTATGAGCACACGCGAAGGCAGCCTCGAAGCCCCCACTCGCCACCCGCTCGACTGGAAAAACCCCGATTTCTACAGCGAAGACAAGCTCAACCACGAACTGGAGCGTGTTTTCGACATCTGCCACGGCTGTCGCCGCTGCCTGTCGCTGTGCACCGCGTTTCCCACCCTGTTCGACCTGGTGGACGAATCGCCGACGATGGAGGTGGATGGCGTCGCCAAGGCCGACTACCGGAAGGTGGTCGACGAGTGCTACCTGTGCGATCTCTGCTACATGACCAAATGCCCCTACGTGCCGCCGCATCCGTGGAACCTCGACTTCCCGCACACCATGCTGCGTGCCAAGGCGGTCAAGTTCAAGCAGGGCGGCACCAGCGTGCGCGACAAACTGCTGTCCAGCACCGATGCGATGGGCAAGCTCGCCTCGATTCCGGTGGTGGTGCAGGCGGTCAACGCCAGCCTGAAAAGCAAGCCGGTGCGCAAGATGGTCGACAGCGTGCTGCACATTCACCCCGACCGCAAGCTGCCCGAATACGATAGCGCCAAGTTCCGTTCCACCGCGAGGCCGCGCAGCGATTTTGCGGTGAAGGCCGGCGGGAAAACCCCCGGCAAGGTGGCGATCTACGCCACCTGCTACGTCAACTACAACGAGCCCGGCATCGGCCACGATCTCCTGAAGCTCTTGGCGCACAACGAAATCCCCGCCGCGCTGGTGGAGAAGGAGGCCTGCTGCGGCATGCCGAAACTCGAATTGGGCGACCTCGATGCCGTGGCCAAACTCAAGGAAACCAACATTCCGCATCTGGCGAAGCTGGCGCACGAAGGCTACGCGATCCTCACGCCGGTACCTTCATGCACCCTGATGTACAAGCAGGAGCTGCCGCTGATGTTCCCCCACGACGCCGACGTGCAGGCGGTGAAGGACGCGATGTGGGACCCGTTCGAATACCTCATGGCGCGCAATGCCGACGGCTTGCTGAAGACCGATTTCAACAGCCCGCTCGGCAAGGTGGCCTACCACGTGCCCTGCCACCAGCGGGTGCAGAACATCGGCAACAAGACGCGCGACGCGTTGCAGCTCGCCGGCGCCGACGTGACGATGGTCGAGCGCTGTTCCGGCCACGACGGCACCTGGGGCGTGAAAAGCGAATTCTTCGACAAGTCGATGAAGATCGGCAAGCCGGTGTTCCGCCAGATGGCCGAGCCACGAGCGGACTACGTGAGTTCCGACTGCGCGATTGCCGCGCGTCACATCTTGCAGGGCATGGGCGAATCCACCGCGCAGAAGCAGCATCCGATCACGCTGCTGCGCATCGCCTATGGCTTGGAATGAAACATGTTGAACCACAGAGAAAAAGAACAAAATATGCGGCAGGCAGCGAGTGCGATGTCTGTTGGATTTCTCTGTGCCTCTGTGGTGAAGGGTTCTAAATCAACTGACATTATGCAAGGAGAACAACATGCCGCAGATTACCCGTGACAGCCTGTTGACACTGGAGGGCTACGCCAAGGTCCGCCCCGAGATGCGTGCCGAAGTCATGGCGCACAAGAAGAACCGTATGGTCGAACTGGGCGACCACGTCACGCTGATTTTCGAAGACGAAAAAACCATGCGTTACCAGATTCAGGAAATGCTGCGCGCCGAGCGCACCTTCGAGGAATCCGGTATCCAGGACGAACTCGATGCCTACAACCCGCTGGTTCCGGACGGCAGCAACTGGAAAGCCACCATGATGATCCAGTATTCCGACCCCGACGAGCGCAAGCTTGCGCTGGCGAAGCTGAAGGGAATCGAGGAACGCGTGTGGGTTCAGGTGGCCGATCAAGCGAAAGCTTTTGCGATTGCCGACGAAGATATGGAACGCGAGAACGAGGAAAAGACCTCGGCAGTGCATTTCCTGCGCTTCGAGCTCGATGCAAGCTCAATTGCGGCCGCCAGCGCAGGCAGTCCGATCCGTATGGGAATCGATCACGAAGCCTACAGGGTTGAACCGATAACGCTGGCGGAAAATATCCGCGTCGCGCTCGTCCTCGATTTGTCCTAAAGTTAAAATCAGGCGGCAAAAAAGTAACACAACCGCGCACCGCCTGCTTGAGAGGGGGCGATGATGCTGGATCAACTGTTGGTTCGTCAGGTACGGCGACGCGTGGAGGCCTCCGGGCTGCCGTTCGTCGTCGAATTGTGGAATGGCGAGTTGGTGGGCAACGCAGCCGATGCCGCTGTGCGGGTACGGCTGCATCAGGCGAGTAGTCTCAAGGCCATGGCCGATCCCAGTCTGGGTGCGCTGGCGCGGGCCTATGTCGAAGGGAATCTCGATCTCGTAGGCAACGTCCGCGACATTCTGTCGCTGGGCGATCGCCTGTGCAACGCGGGTGATTACTCACCGAAAACCGGATCGGATGGCTGGAAATGGTGGCGCCATACCCGCACCAAGGACCGCAGGAACATTCAGTACCACTACGACGTTTCAAACGATTTTTACGGCCTATGGCTGGATGCGAGGCGGGTCTATTCCTGCGCCTATTTCAAGACCCCGGACATGAGCCTGGATGCCGCGCAGGAAGCCAAGCTCGACCATATTTGCCGCAAGCTCGATCTCAAGCCGGAGGATCGGTTTCTCGATATCGGCTGCGGTTGGGGCGGACTGATCCTGCATGCGGCGCAACGCTACGGCGTGCATGCGGTCGGCATCACCCTGTCGGATGACCAGTACACGTATGTCAGCCAGCAAATCGAGGCGCGCGGATTAACCGGTCAGGTCGATGTGCGCAGGATGGATTACCGCGACGTGCCCGAGCACGGCGGCTACGACAAGATCGCCAGTGTCGGCATGTTCGAACACGTCGGCCGTCCCCATCTTCGTATCTATTTCGACAAGATTGCTGCACTATTGAAGCCTGGCGGGCTGGTGCTCAACCACGGCATCACCACGGCCGAACCCGACGCCAGCGGCCTCGGCAGCGGCATCGCCGAATTTATCGAGGACTACGTGTTCCCCGGTGGCGAACTGGTGCACGCCTCCGACGTGCTGCGCGCCGCCGCGGGCAGCGGACTCGAATGCCTGGACGCCGAAAACCTGCGCCCGCACTACGGCAAGACCCTGTGGCACTGGGTCACCCGGCTGGAGGCGCATGCCGACGAGGCGCGCCGCCTGATCGGCGAGCAGAAATACCGCATCTGGCGCATCTACATGGCGGGCTCCGCCCATGCCTTCGACCATGGCTGGATGGAACTGTGGCAGGTGCTGGCGGGCAAGGCCGTCGACGGCAGCCAGCCAAACTATCCATTCAAACGGGATTTCATTTATCGCGGCGAGTGAGTTGCGCGGCGCCTGGGGAGGCATAATCCGGCCAGGTCAACCGTTTGCGGATCATCGCGCCCGGCCATGAGGTGGGCCAGTTTCAAGGTATTTCCATCGCCTTGCCACGGCACCGCAACACTAGATAGTGCTGAACGCGGGTGAATTTTATGGCGGATGAACAAGCCGCAATCATTGCAGTGCTGGTGGCAACGGTGGCCATGTTCGTGTGGGGCCGCTGGCGCCACGATATGGTGGCGGTGGGCGCGCTGCTGGTCTGCGTACTGGCCGGCCTGGTGGCTCCGGCAGACGCATTCGCCGGATTCGGTCATCCGGCGGTGATCACGGTCGCCTGCGTGCTGGTGCTGAGCCGGGGTTTGCAGACGTCCGGCGCGGTCGATGTGCTCACCCACCATACCCTGCCGAAGAATGCCGGCCCGACGCTGAGTCTGGCTGCACTGGTCGGACTGGGTGCGGTGCTGTCCGGCTTCATGAACAATGTGGGCGCGATGGCACTCTTGATGCCGGTGGCTATCCAGTTTGCCGCACGTCTCAACTTGCCGCCCGGGCGGGTGCTGATGCCGCTTGCCTTCGGCACCATCCTCGGCGGCATGACGACCATGGTCGGCACGCCGCCCAACCTGATCGTGTCGGGCTTTCGCGCCCAGAACGGCGCCAGCGGCTTCGCCATGTTCGACTTCACGCCAGTCGGTCTGACCGTGGCTGTGGCCGGGGTGGCCTTTGTGGTCCTGCTTGGCTGGCGACTGGTGCCGGCACGCAAGCAGGCCGGCACCGAGGGCTTCGAGACCGGGGCGTATACCACCGAAGTTCGCGTGACCGATGACAGCAAAGCCGCCGGCATGACCCTGCGCGAGATCGAGCGCGCACTCGACGAGGCCGACGCTCAGGTCGTGGGTCTGGTGCGCAATGAGGTGCGCATGAACGCACCGCAAGCCGGACGCAAGGTGCTCGCCGGCGACATCCTGATCATCGAGGCCGAGGTCGAGGCCCTGGCAAGCGTGCTGTCCAGTCTTGGCCTGACGCTGGAAGAAGCCGGTTCGCCGGATGCTCAAAGTGAAACCAGTGAGGACGAGACCCACGAAATCCTGCGGCGCGACAACAGCAAGGCCATTGAACCCGAGCCCGGCGCCGGGGAAGCCGACGCGGCAAAAAAGGCCCCGCCCTCCGACGAGATTGTGCTGATGGAACTGGTGGTTCGGCCTGGGGCATCGATTGCCGGCCGCTCGGCCAGCGACATGCTGCTGCGCTCCCGTTATGGGATCAACCTGCTGGCTGTGTCACGCGAAGGCACGCGCTCGAAGACGCGGCTGCGGACCCTGAAGATCCAACCCGGCGATCTGCTGCTGATGCAGGGTCCCCCCGATGTGCTGGCCCAGTTTGCGGCCGATTCCGGCAGCGTGCCGCTGGCCGAGCGCGAGTTACGTATTCCGAACAAGCGCAAGGCGCTGACAGCCGGCGGCATCATGGCTGTCGCGGTCGGCGGGGCGGCCTTCGGCCTGCTGCCGGCGGCGATCTCGTTTGCCCTCGGCGTGCTGGCCTCGATGGCGCTGCGCACCATCCCGCCACGCGCGGTCTATGACGCGATCGACTGGCCGGTGGTCGTTCTGCTCGGCGCGCTCATTCCGGTGGCCGGGGCGATGGCGTCCACCGGCACCGCCGACCTGATCGCGCGCGTTCTGCTCGATAGCGTTGCGCAGGGGCATGCCGTCGTGGCGCTTGCGCTCATTCTGGTGGTCACGATGTTCCTGTCCGACTTGATAAATAACGCCGCCACCGCGGCCGTGATGTGCCCGATTGCCATCGGCACCGCCGGGGTGCTGGACGTGAATGTCGACTCGTTCCTGATGGCGGTGGCCATCGGCGCTTCCTGCGCCTTCCTGACCCCGATCGGACACCAGAACAACACGCTGATCCTCGGCCCCGGCGGATTTCGCTTTGGCGATTACTGGCGCCTCGGGCTGCCGCTTGAAGTGCTGGTGATCGCTGTCAGCATTCCGATGCTGCTTTGGGTGTGGCCGCTCTGATGCCGCGAGGCGGCCATGTAAAGAACCGTGGGACTCAATCCCTGACGAGTCAATCGGCCGGCCGATCCAGCGCCTGATCCGCCAGCGAGACGGGATCTTCCTTCGGTTCCAGATGGGTGGTGATGTGGGCGTAGACCACGGCCTGGCGGATGTCGGTCTCGATGCGTTCCGACCAGTCGTGCCCCAACTTTACGGTCCATTTCCCGGGCACCAGCACGTGCAGGGAAATGAAGGCACGGGTACCGGCCTGCCGCGTACGCAAGGCATGGAAATCGAGACCCTGCCGGCGATAGCTGTCCAGCACGCTTTCGATTGCCATGAGGTCCTCCTCCGGGATGGACACATCCATCAGGCCTGCGGCGGAACGCTGCAGTAGCTGCCAGCCGGTCCACACAATATTCATTGCCACCAGCAGGGCGACCACCGGGTCGAGCCAGAGCCAGCCGGTCAGCCACACCAGGCCGACGCCGACAATGACGCCGGCGGAAGTCCAGACATCGGTGAGCAGATGATGGGCGTCGGCTTCCAGGGTGATGGATTTGTGTTTTTTCCCCACCGCCATGAGGACGCGCGAGGTGGCCAGGTTGATGACCGAGGCGACCACCGACACGGCCAGCCCGATGCCCACTGCCTCGAGCGGCTGCGGGTTGAGCAGGCGATCGATCGCAGCGTAGCTGATGGCGACGGCGGCGATGATAATGAGGAAGCCTTCGAATGCGCTGGAGAAATATTCCGCCTTGCCGTGGCCGTGTGCGTGGTTGTCATCCGCCGGCATCGCCGCCAGCGTCAGCATGGCCAGCGCCATGATCGCCCCCGCCAGGTTGACGAAGGATTCGAGCGCGTCGGAGAGCATGCCAACCGAGCCGGTGATCCACCAGGCCCAGCCCTTGAGCAGGATGGTGGCCAGAGCCGCTGCGATGGAGAGCCAGGCATAGCGTTTGAGGGAGGCAGGCAGCATGTCGTCTTTTAGGGGCCCATGAAGTGAGTTTGATTGTATTACAGGGAAGCTTCATTTCCCCGGGAAACGCCTGGATGAGCGACCCTGTATGCATAGGCCGGGATATTGGCCGTCGCGGTGTATGCGCTGACCGGCATGTTCGATGCCGACCACTAGCACATGGACCTGATCGGCGTGGTGATGGTGGGTGCCGCCACCCGCTGGGCCGCGGTACCGTGCGCGATATCCTGCTCAAGGGATGGGAATGGTGGCGGTCCTCGGCATCCGGCTGGCGTCCATGGCTTTCCGTATCACGCTGCCAATCTATTCTGCGCGCTAGCAGGAACCCGAAATGGCATTGAGGCGGTTTGAAATCGGACGTGACTCGAACCATCATGCCTAATATAGACAAGGAGCCGACCATGCATACACGACGCATTCGCCAGATTGTTCCCGCCCTGGAAGTAACCGAAGGCGCCGGGGTCACCGTCCACCGCAGCATCGGTACACCGGCGTTACGCAATCTCGATCCTTTCCTGATGCTCGACCACTTCGGCAGCGACAACCCGGACGAATACATCGCCGGCTTTCCGGAGCACCCGCATCGCGGCTTCGTCACCTTCACCTATATGCTCGACGGCCACATGGAGCACCGCGACAGCATGGGCAATCGCGGCGACCTCAAGGCTGGCGGGGCACAATGGATGAAGGTGGCCAGCGGCGTCATCCACTCGGAAATGCCGCAGCAGACCAACGGCCTGATGCGCGGATTCCAGCTGTGGATCAACCTGCCGGCCCGCGACAAGATGTCCGATCCGGCCTATCAGGAGTTCTCGTCGGCAGCGATTCCGGAGGTGGCGCTGGACGCGGGCCGGGTGCGGGTGCTGGCGGGCGAATTCGGCGGTGTGCGCGGCGTTATCGAGGATCCCGCCACCGACGTTCTCTATCTCGACGTCACCCTTGCTGCCACCACTCGTTTCAGTCTTCCGCTGAGTGAAACGCACAATGCCTTCGTCTATGTTTTCGAGGGTGCCGCGCGCCTGGCAGAGCAGGAATTGAAGACGCACAGCCTGGCGGTGCTGGGGGCGGGCGATGCGGTGGAAATCGTGGCGGGTGAGGAGGGCGCCCGCTTTATCCTGGTGGCGGGCCGGCCGATCGGCGAACCCGTGGTGCAGTATGGCCCCTTCGTGATGAACACCCGTGAGGAGATCGAGCAGGCTTTCACCGATTATCGTGAGGATCGGCTGGTGCAGGTGCGGGCGGCGATGAGCGGGCATTGAATGGTGCGTCAAGACTCGAGACAGCCGCAACGGCAATAACGCCAGGGAGTTTGCTGGCCAGGAGCAATACGCAGCGGACAGTCATAACCGGACGACGGAGCATCGGATCCGGCAAGCGTCGTTGCACACTGCGGTGAATGCTTGCCGAATTGTGTGGCGTTGCTGGCCCATCCGGGTCGAATGGCATGTTCACGGCTACACCGTGTTGTATAGTGCCATCATGCACGAAACCCTTCAGCACGGCAGCCTCCCTGGGCCCAAGGGTATGGCGAGCGTCCCCGACTTGATCAGGCGAGGATCGAGCATTCTTCCGGACAGTCTTATGTTCCGCGCCGTGGCCGGTCTTCTGGCCATACTGGCGATGATCTCGGCAGTCGTGTTTTACGGGATCGATGGCTTCGTCAGCCAACAATTCAGCCGACTGCACAATGATCGTGTGGCCATTCAGAACAGTCAGATTCAGCAATTGATTCAGGATGAGCTCACCACCTATGAGGCGCTTGCCCAGCTTGTGGTGGCCGACTCCGATTTACGGCAAAGCGCGCAATATCATTTTTACCTGGAAGGGGAGGCCGCGCCCTTGCGGGCGGACCTCAATCGCATAACCAAAGCGTTTCACCTGGAGTGGCTTGCAGTCTGGGACACGTCGGGCAAGCTCGTTGCGGCGGGCAATGAAGCGCTGGCCCGTATGCCGAAGGATAAACAAACTGCCCTCAAGACCTGGGCCTCTCTGGCCTGGATCGACGAAAAGTTATGGGTGATTTCCTCCACGCCGATCATCGTCGGCGACAATGTTACCGGTTGGGTTCAACTGGGCCGTCAGACCAGCACGCGGGGGAACGCGACCATCCTGTCCGACGAGCGCCTGACCCTGCATCCGGTTCAGGTCAGCGTGCCGCAGCCACCATCGTCGATACGCATTCCAGTCTGGTCTCCGGGAAATGACATCCAGGCACTCGATATTGTCGTCACCGATCCGGCACGCGAGGTGCTGGCGCACACCAAGCGCCTGATTGCATTGACGCTCCTGGCTAGTGCCGTGCTGCTTGCCATTGCCATCGCGATTTATCTGCATCGTGTGTTGACGCCGGTCAGGCAATTGACGGCGGCGGTCGGCCACCTGCCGGAACAGATCAAGACGGATCAGCTCAATCTCCTGGAAATCGGCGGCCATGGCGAAGTTCGGCAACTGGTCAACGCCTTCAACGATATGATTCGGCATCTGTCGCGCCTGCGACAGCTGGAAGCCGAGATGCATACCCAGGAAAAACTGTCTGCCGTGGGCAGGGTGGCGATGAGGGTGGCCCACGATCTGAACAATCCGATGACGGTGATCAAGAACACGGCCCACCTGTTGAAGCCGGGGCTTGCTGACCAGCCCGAATTGCTCGCGGAGATCGATCTGATCCTGCACTATTGCATCCGCTGCTCTTCGACCATCGACAACCTGTTGCGTTTTGGCAAGCCTGCCAAACTGAAGATAGAAACCATCGAACTCGGCGCTTGCATGCTTGCCTATCAGGAAAGGCGGCAGCACCTGAATTACGAGACGAAGATCAACTTGATCTTCCAGCCAGGCGGCCCCTATTTCACCAGAGGCGACCGCTATCAGCTCGAGCAGATGGTGGACAACATTCTGGATAATGCCTTTGAGTCCAATGGAAACCAGATTGTCGAGGTGGTCATCGGGGCCGATCCGGATGGCCGATACTTCATTCGCTTTACCGACTACGGCAAGGGCTTCAGGGATGACGAAGCAGACAGGGCTTTCGAGCTGTTCTTCACGACCAAGCAGACCGGAACAGGCCTGGGACTTTCAAACGCACGTGCCATTGTGCAAGCGCATGGTGGCGAGATCCGGGTCACGGATGCCGCAAACGGTGGCATCACGGTATGGCTTCGATCTAGCCCTTAAGCGCACCGCTTTTCGATCCCCCGACGTATTCCGGTGCCGCACCCAGTTGGGCGGCCTGTGCGCCACTCACGGGGACCGCGTTCCTGGCGATGATCCGTTGCCCCTCCTCGCTGTAGATGAAATCCAGGAATGGCCGCATCAAGTCGTCCATCCATAGCGCGAAGATAAGATTGAGTGGGCCACTCAGCGGATAATCCCCGCGCGAAACGCTATGCACGCTTGGCATGACGCCGTCGACACTGAGGACCTTGAGTTGGCCCCGCTTGACGAAGGGGGCAGCGAGCACCCAGCTGTTGACGCCCAGGGACAGTCGAAAACGTGCCAGATGACGCAAGTGGTCCGTATCGGTGTTGGAACGCATGGCATGCTTCGACCAGGTTTTTCCACCATTGAGCAGGACGGTACGTACAGGCTCAAGATAAGGTGGACAGTGGTTGTGCACGATGAACGCAATTGGTCGGTCGGCCCCCCCTAATTCACGCCAGTTCCGGACTTCGCCGGTTGCCACCTTGCGCAGATTGGCAAGACTGATGTCACGTACCGGGTTGTCGGGTGACGTCAGTACCACTTTCATGTCTTGTGCCACGGGCAACCAGCGCATGCCGGCGGCGGGAGAATCCGGCACCGGGCAGCATAATTCGCCGAAATGAGCCTTGCCCGACCGTGCTGCGACCAGACCGCCGTCACATCCATCGCCGATTACCCTGACCCGGTTTCCAGTGCGTTTCCCGTAAAGCTGGGCGATCTCGTCCATAAAGCCCAGTTTCAGTAATCGGGTGCCGACGAAAGTCAGGTCTTTTGGCAGGGCGGCAGGATCGAGGCGTAATGCCGGGATTGACGAGGGCGAGATGCACATGTTTCGGTCGATAACACCCTCGAGTCTGTCCAGTGCAGTTTCGCGCCGAGTCGCCGCGCCGATACTCAGCGTTAGGCCACTCATTCCCAATCCGCCCAATGCGGTGAGAAATCTTCTTCTTCCGCGCGCAAAATCCCGCATTTCCGCCATGTTCTTTCCTCTCGCCAGTTACAGCCTGCGTAATAGCGTCTTGTAATCGATGCCTAACAGTCGGGCGGCATGGGTCTTGTTGCCCGACGTCATTTCGAGGATGCGCCGGACATGAACCCGCTCTGCTTCGGCTAGCGTCAAGACCGTGTTCTCCCCGGTTTCCTCCGCCACGACTTCTCCTCGCGCAATGTGGTTCAGCATGGGCAGCGTAATTTCCTGGGCCGAGTCTTCGCACAGAATCACCGCCGCCTCGATCAGGTTTTCAAGTTCGCGCACGTTGCCCGGCCACTCCATCTGCTGCAGGCCGTACAGTGCATCGGAACGGATCTGGCGCACTCGTTTGCCGTGGGCGCGGCTGTAATGCTGCATGAATTGCTGGGCAAGCAGCGGTATGTCTTCGATGCGTTCATGCAGTGGCGGCAGCGTGGTTCCCAACACCCGCAGGCGATGATAGAGGTCGCGGCGGAACCCACTATTCTGCACCAGGTTCTCCAGCTTCTCGTTGGTGGCGGAAATGATGCGGAAGTCGACTTCCTGTTCCCTGTCGCCCCCGACGGGGCGCACCCGTCTTTCCTGGATGACGCGTAGCAGCTTGGCCTGAATAAGGGGCGACATGGAATTCACCTCGTCCAGGAACAAGGTGCCACCGTGCGCTTCGCACAATAGACCCTTGCGATCCTGGGTGGCGCCGGTAAAAGCGCCGCGCCGATGCCCAAACAGTTCGGAATCGGCCAGCTCATCGGGAATGGCTGCCATATTGACCGCCACGAAAGGCCCTTGGTCGGCGTGTATCGCGCGCGCGACCAGTTCCTTGCCGGTACCGCTTTCACCTTCGATCAGCACGCTTGCGCGCGTATGGCGTACACGCAGAATCCAGCTATGCAGGCGTTTGATGGCTGCGCTCTGGCCGCTGATGCTGCGCAGATATCCGTCCTGGCTCAGCAGGGAGCGTTTGAGGGCTTCGCAACGCGCGCGCAGCACCAGGTCCTGTTCGAGCTTGGCGACGATCAGCTGCACGGACTCGGGGTCGAACGGTTTTGGCAGGAAGTCGAAAGCCCCCAGTTTCACTGCGCGTACGGCATTTTCGATGGTGGAATAAGCGCTAACGACCACAACCGGTGTATCCGGCAGGATGCCTTGAATTCGGCCCAACACCTCGAATCCATCGAAATCCGGCATCACCAGATCGAGGAATATCAGGGTCGGCTCAAGTTCGGGGAGCTCGCGCTCCAGATCAAACTTACCGACCCGGACGGTGACCTGAAAGTCGCCGCAGGTCTGTATCACACGCCCGAGTATGCGTGCGATTTCCGGTTCGTCATCAATGATCAAAACCTTGTGCGCACTGATCGGTTCGGGAGGTGGAGATATGTCTTTTGGATCAGGAGGGCACATGGAGCAGGTAAGAAGCCAAGTCATTAAAACGCAATCTGCGGACCACCTTAGTCCCATCCTGCGGCCAGCGTCAAGCGCGCGGGCTGCTGGCCGGACACCTGGAAAAAACGGCACACACGAGGGTACATAAAAGCGCTATGGCGTTTCTCCCATGACATGGCCTGGCCGATTGGCAATACGCCAGTGTAGGCGCATGGCTGATTAGACGTTGATTTGTTTTTCTATTTGCTTTCAATTGATTACAGATTTTTTTCGTTGGTGGCACGGTGTCTGCTTTAAGTGTGTCGAGTAGACGCGAAGCATGCATACATGCGCTGCGCAGTGCCCATGTAATTTTTAGATAACCGAAGGAGCCGGGATGAAGTCGAACCATGGAAAGAAGTGTGAATATTCCTCAACATTGATCGCTATTGCTGTTGCCGTCACGGCATCAGCCTCGGTGCTTGCGGACCAGTCGGGCGCATACGCACCTGGGCGTGACTTGATGATTCCTCATGTATCCGGCGATATGAAACTAACGGGTACTTATGAAAACTGGAAGGACAAAGAAGCGCTAAAGGCTTCCATGGCCGCTGGGATGCCTGACCACCTTATGAACTATAAGGATATACGCTGGTTGAAGCAGGATACGTTCAATGGTTCATTGTTGCATGAGGATGGGGAAAAGTTATTTCAGCAGAAAAATGCACAGGGGAAGAGTTGCGCATCCTGTCATGGCGAAAAGGGCAAGGAATTTAAGGGCGTTGCTGCCCGTTACCCGGTGTTTGATAAAAAGAAAAATAAAGTCATGGCGCTTACAGGGCGGATCAATAATTGCTCCACGGAATACCTGAAGAAACCCATGCCTGAAGGTACGGGCGACAACACCCTCTTGGCCGTACTCGTTACGTCGTACAGCCATGGGATGCCAATCGACCTTGATGTCACTTCAGCGGGGCCTCTGAAAGCCTCCTATGAAAAAGGTAAAGATCTCTTTTTCAAGCGCGTTGGGCATTTCAATTTTGCGTGCGCATCGTGTCACACGGGTACTACTGTGCTCAAGCAGCTGAGGGGGATGCGGCCTTCAACCCCGTACGGCGACGCAGCCCAGTATCCCATTTTTGAGTTCCCATCCCACCCCGATCAGCACTACGTATTAACCATGCAAGCTCAAATCGTTGCGTGTGCTGCAGCTGCTCGCATGAAAACTACCGTGGAAGGAAGTCCGGAATATACCGATATGGAAGTGTTTCTCAGAAGTCTTTCCAACGGGCACCCAATTAACACTCTATCGAGCTACTACGGTGAAAGCCTGGATTAATAACTATCTTTTATGTATTTAATATTTTGTAAACGTGTAAACAAGGAGTTAACGTGAAAAATGTAGATAATAAGAAATGCCTGTGTGTTTCGGGTGCTGTGGTGTCCATGCTGGCGTTTTCGTCGATGACAGTGGCGGATGAATCTCACAGTCAGCCGGTTAAAGATAGTTTTACGTCCTACCCAATGGCATATATGACTTTGCCTGAGTCAGACACTAAAACTGTAAATCTTGCCTTATTGATTGAGCCAACCTACAGAAACAGTAAAGATAACTCTGCAGGTAAGTTGGAAAATGATTTCAGCTTTGATCGGCTTCGTTTTGGTTTTTATGGAAGTCTGGATAAAAAAATAGATTATTTTCTGGTAACTGAACTCGCACCCAACGCAATCACAAATAAGTCGGGTAGCGGTGCAAAGGCTTTTATCGGCATGCTTACTTTTAAGGATATTGATCTTTTGGGCGGCGCCAATGTGGCCGTGGGAAGCATGGCAATTCCGATGGGCTATTCTTTCTATGCTCCAAGCCAGTTATCCCCTTGGATTAGCTACGCGGACGTGGAATACAACCTGTATGGCTGCGGTTCAATCAATTGTTTTGCCGAAGCTGATATGCCCAGGAATTTTTTCACCAATATCTGGAAACCTGGTGTCATGGTTTTTGATCAAATCCATCTTTCTAAGGATAGCTCGGTCACATATACAGCTGGATTATTCAACACTACCGGGACATTGTTTACGGACAATGCTGTCGAAAGCAAGGATTTCAACGGGAGTGTCGAATACCATAACAAAAACGTTAAGTTGATGTATGGGACCCGTATTGGAGCATCTAAGGATGTCGCTGCCTGGAGCGATCCTCGCGATAGAACGCGCCATGCACTTACCTTTATGTATAACGATTACCGTTCAGCCCCTTGGTGGATTTGGGCGGAATACATGAGGGGTACTGATGAGCAGGCAGTAGGTGTTTCTGATGTTACGGCTGATGGCTATTTCATTGGTGCTGGTTATAAGTTTGCACCAAAGTGGGAAGCCGTTGTTCGTCACTCAGAATTCAATCGGAACGTAGATGTTAGTGGCCAATCCCGTACCATGGATTCAGTCGGTGTGAGTTACAAAATGGATAACGGAGTGAAGGTCATGGCGGAGCAAACATTCGTCGATGATAAGAATATAAACTATACGGGGATAATCTATCCTGATGATACTTTCTTCTTTAGGGTTTCTATGCCTTTTAATGCGAAAATACTCTAAATCTTTAACTTTAAGGAGAAAAGAATGAAGACCAATGAAATGTCAGAATGGAATCGGCGTTTTATTTATTGTTTTGCAATATTTTCAGCCTCGTTTTGTATTTCTTCAGGAGCAATTGCGGCTGATCCACCCAAGCGGGATTTGAATATCTATCCTTGCCATAGTTATACCGAGCCTTGTGGGAAGCTTCCGCCGCCAGCCGTTAAAAAAGTTGAATGGACGGGGGAGGTTGGAGATCCGGATAGCGGACAGGGGCTGGCGTTTGCGACCCCGTTGGGGAATTGTCTTGCATGTCATGAAATGAAGGGTGGTACACAGGGTGGTACTATTGGGCCTAGCCTCGTGGATTATGCAAAACGAGCACTCCCCCTCTCGTACACATATCAAAGAATATTTGATACGCGCGAGTTCAACCCGGATGCGCACATGCCCTTGTTTGGAACAAATAATATTCTTACGGATCAGCAAATCCGGGACATTATGGCTTTTCTTTATAAGCGCTAGTATCAATCCTCCTCCATGGCGCATCGGGGCTATCCTGAGAAGCTTGTTTTTTGGTGCGCCATGTTTTCCGCCCCTTGGGGCGGTTTTTTTATGGGTTGAAAGACTGAGTCATGTGATTGTTTGAGCGGATACGCATGTATAATCGATCAAAGCGTTTTGGCCGGGTTTGACTTGTATACAGCACTTTTTCGTTTCGATGATGATGGAATTCGATAGGCCTCGTGAGAAATACGGCGAGGGGTGGTACATTGGCGTTATTTTTTTTCAGGATGAACTCCATTTTGCTACGCCGCTGTCCATTTGTTAGTGTTGATTGCGAAACCCTATTGCGCAGGCTGTAGATGGTGAAGGGAAAGAAGAGGTATGTCGGAAAAACAGAATTTTGTTCGGGAACGAAGGAGATTCCTTGCTGCGCTGGGTGGGTTGGGTATGGGTGGCTTGACACTGAGCCTTAGCGCTGCGACAAGGCGAGAGACAGCGTTGGATCGATTCGAGGCTGTCGGCAACAACATGTGCATCTCGCCATCGTCGATACCAGTATTGAACTTCAACCCAGAAAAATTGCCAAAGGATTTGACTATTGTACGATCTAGATTGCTGAAAATTGGATTTATTGATGAGATTGCACGCTCTTATGAGCAAAAAACTAGAAATAAGATTAGATTGCTTAGAGGGGATTGTGATGATGGCGTAATTGAAACTCGTCTTGGCAAGGCTCATTTAGGGGACTTGTGTTGCCCAATTCCTGGCTCGCCAGCAAACGGGATGCAGTGGTTGCAGGTGGCGCAAGATATCAAGGTGGTGCTCGTCCCGACACAGAATCCTATTACGAATATCAGCTTGGCAGATCTGCGTCGCGTGGCCACTGGCGAGATTCGAAATTGGAAAGACCTTGGAGGCCCGGATCGATTGATCGCATTGATTGTCCACAATCATTGCCCGCCCTATCTTGAACCTGTGCGTACAACACTTCTTTCAGAAAATAAGAGTTGGTCAAAATATGCCTTGCACTCAAGTATTGATGCATTGCATGTGGATAATCTAACACGCTTTGAAACTTCGATTGGTGTGAATAGCTGGGTGCTTGCAAAACCGTTTGTCGAGCGTGGTTTACTTAAGGTGCTTAGTGTCGACAATGTGCTCCCTAGTGTGCTAGGTGGATCTTATGGTGAATACCCGCTTACAGGCCCATTTAATTTGGTATTTGCACAATGGATGGAACCGATGATGCGGCCTTTCTTCGATTTTCTTTATGGAACAGAGGGGCAGCATATTATTTCCAAAAATGCGATGACAGTGACACGCACTCAGGCTAGCGTTCTGAGTGGCGCTCAGGAATATTTCAGCCGTAGTGCTTAACGTGCAAACAGAGCGACATGAGCGGCATGCCTTAGTGCTGCGTTACAACAACTTTGCCAAGGACAAGTAGTGAGCCTGGGACGAATTCATGGCAGGTAAGGATGAAAGTTCAGGTGTGGGTGTTGCGGATCTGAAGGCCAATGACCATGAACTTTTGGTTGGGTATAAGCTGAATTTAAAATGGGAAGCCGTGGCACACTATTCTGATTGACCGAATACTTCCCTGGGCAACAACACATTCCCTGAAACCTCCCTGGGCCTGACTCAGCGTCTTAACCACGGTATGTGTCTCCAATACCAGGCAGACCGTATCCGAAACGATAGTAATGCTGTTGAAGGCAATGTTTTCACTATCCATTTCATGATGTTCTTGCCAAGAAATTCATGTAACGCCGTATTCACAGCTCTCTCCATAACGCACCAGGGAAATCGATCTTTCTGATGCGTTATGTCTTCTGCCGCCCTACGGGGCGGTTTTTTTTCACGGGTGGCGCCGGTATTGGGGTCGCCCAAGATTTCCGATCAAGGGAGTGCATGACGAGCGCAGGGCAATTCAATCGTGTGGGTGGCGCATTGTTCTACTATGGTCACACGAAAAAATCATGGGGTCTGCACAGCATACCATTTCTCCAGATGCAAGCCCAATAGGACTGGCATTACGCCATAGCCGAGTATTTAGGGTTTGGGGGGGTAGTGAATATTTCAATAGTTATCAATGGGTTAGTGAAATTTAATTAATTGGCATGGTGCTTGCTTTTCAAGCATAGGCTGGAGAAATTATGTGCTTTATTAATTTCCCATACAAAAAATAGGTTGTTTTAATAGCCTGAATACAGAAAACGGATACTTCCGGAATATTGATGATTTTGCTACTTAAATGGAGACAGGCAAATGAATGCACTTCGTAGGAACGTACTGAAAGGCGCCGCAGGCGCAGGCGCCGTGGCGGTTGCCGTGGCCGCCGGCCTGCTGAAGCCGACCCAGGCGATGGCCGCCTGGAACAAGGCCGCTTTCGATGCCAAAAATGTTGGGGCCGCCCTCAATAGCATTGGCATGGCCGACCCGGCAGACAGCAAGGACATCACCATCAAGTCGCCTGACATCGCCGAAAACGGCGCCGTGGTACCAGTGGAAGTGACCAGCGGCATCCCCGGTACCACCAGCATCGCCATCCTTGCCGAGAAAAACGTCGCGCCGCTGGTCGGCAGCTTCAACCTGTCTGGTGGCGCCCAGGGCTTCATCTCCACCCGCATCAAGATGGCCCAGACTTCGCTCGTCCGTGCCGTGGTCAAGGCCGGCGGCAAGTCCTATACCGCGGCCAAGGAAGTCAAAGTCACCATCGGCGGCTGCGGCGGCTGATCACACCACATCCCCATCATTCATATTCAGGAAAGGAAAGCCAAATGGCTGAACCCATGCGTATCCGTGTCGCCATGGCAGGCGACGTCGCCGACGTCAAAGTGCTGATGAACCACCCGATGGAAACCGGCCTGCGTAAAGACGCCAAGACCGGCCAGCTGATCCCCGGCCACTTCATCACCGAAGTGATCGCAACCGTCAACGGCACCCCGGTGCTGGCTGCCGAAATGAGCGGCGGCATTTCCAAGAATCCCTACCTGGGCTTCAAGATCAAGGGCCCCAAGGCTGGTGACAAGGTCTCTGTCAGCTGGGCCGACAACAAGGGCGATAAAAGCAGCGTTGAAGCCACCATCGGCTAATGCTGTCGTAGTACGCTGTCGTAGTACATTGACTGCGGCGTCAATGGAAGCCTTCCATTGGCGCCGCAGTCACGCCGCAGTCAAGTATGCAAGGTGTAATCCGCTCTGCTCCGGGCCACTGTTGCGATAAGAAATCAAAAAAAATGGGTGGGATGCAAGCTTGGTTAATTGCATTGTTTCTCATGTTGAATCCTGCGGGTTTACGGTTAATCCTTGAAAAGTCCCAGGATTCAATCAGCCCTGTCTTCCTGAAATCGACTGTCGCCCCAACCGGATTCATACGAATGAGCACAATGGCTCGGTCCATGAGCCGCCTGTTTTATTTGTTCGTCAGGGAGGCGAGGCCTGCCTTCCCGCCCGATGCCCACTGCCTTGAGCAGCTGTGGGTTGAGCAGGCGATCGATCGCAGCGTAGCTGATGGCAACGGCAGCGATGATGATGGGGAAGCCCTCGAATGCGCTGGAGAAATATTCCGCCTTGCCGTGGCCGTGTGCGTGGTTGTCATCCGCCGGCATCGCCGCCAGCGTCAGCATGGCCAGCGCCATGATCGCCCCCGCCAGGTTGACGAAGGATTCGAGCGCGTCGGAGAGCATGCCAACCGAGCCGGTGATCCACCAGGCCCAGCTCTTGAGCAGGATGGTGGCCAGAGCCGCTGCGATGGAGAGCCAGGCATAGCGTTTGAGGGAGGCAGGCAGCATGTCGATGCGTCGTGAGGATTCATGAAGGGGTTTCGATTGTAGCCCAGGGCCTGCCTGTTCTCCGCCAAACGCGGGTGTTCGGGCATCAATGCGTCGATGTCCACAGCCATGGCGGTTGCGCGCTGCCTGCATATTCCTGAAGACATCCCATACATGAACCCATAAAATGTCGCGCATGAAAATCCTTCCTGCCCTGCTGCTGATCCTGCCCCTGACCGCGTACGCCGAATGGGGCCAGTTTGATTTCGAGTTCGAGAACGAGAAGCCCTGGGTGGAACTGTCCGCACAGTTGCCGCCGCCGCCCAAGCCTGAAAACCTTGTTGGATTTGACGTGTCGCCGACTACGCAGAACACGTATTTCGTCGACACAGCATCGATCAGCGTCGGCGAGGACAAGGTGGTGCGCTACAGCGTGGTCATCGAAGCCGCCAGCGGGGCGAAGAACGTCTCCTTCGAGGGCCTGCGCTGCGCCACTGGCGAGCGCCGCCTGTACGCCTACGGCCAGCCCGACGGCAGCTGGTCGAAGGCGCGCAACGCCAGATGGGAAGGCATCAAGTTCCGCTCGCCGCTGTCATATCACAAAGCTTTGTACGAGGACCATTTCTGCCCCGATGGCATCAACGTCCGCAATGCCAACGAGGCCGTGAGCAGCCTGCGGCAGGGGGCGCGCTGATGCGTTCCGTGGTGAGCCACGCCCGGCGCATCGTCGTCAAGGTCGGCTCCAGCCTGGTCACCGCCGAGGGGCGTGGGCTCGACCATGCCGCACTGTCGCGCTGGGCCGGGCAGATCGCGGCGCTGACCGCACAGGACAAGGAGGTGGTGCTGGTGTCTTCCGGCGCGATTGCCGAGGGCATCGCCCGGCTGGGCTGGAAAAAGCGCCCGAAAGCGGTCAACGAACTGCAGGCCGCCGCCGCCGTCGGCCAGATGGGGCTGGTGCAGGCGTATGAATCGATTTTCCGTGCCCATGGTCTGCATGCCGCACAGGTCCTGCTCACCCACGAGGATCTGGCCGACCGCACCCGCTATCTGAACGCGCGCACCACCCTGCGCACGCTGCTGGAGCTGCGCGTAGTGCCGATCATCAACGAAAACGATACGGTTGCCACCGACGAAATCCGCCTCGGCGACAACGACACGCTGGGCGCGCTGGTGACCAACCTGATCGAGGCCGACTGCCTGATCATCCTCACCGACCAGCCCGGCCTGTATACCGCCGACCCGCGCAAGGACCCTGACGCCACGCTGGTGATGGACGCCCATGCCGGCGATCCCGATCTCGAACGCATGGCGAGCGGGGCGGGCAGCAGCGTCGGCACCGGCGGCATGTTGACCAAGATCCTGGCGGCCAAGCGCGCGGCCAGGAGCGGCGCCCACACTGTGATTTGTAGTGGGAACGAGGAGAATGTGCTGCTGCGATTGGCCGCAGGCGAGGTCATCGGCAGCCAGTTGGTGGCGCGCCAGGCGCCACTTGCCGCACGCAGGCAATGGCTGGCCGACCACCTGCAGCTGCGCGGCGCTGTGATGCTCGACGATGGTGCGGTGCGCGCGCTGCGCGAAGACGGCAAGAGCCTGCTGCCGGTCGGCGTCAAGGGCGTTACCGGGGAATTTGCGCGCGGCGAAGTGGTCGCCGTGGTCGATGCCGACGGCTGCGAAATCGCCCGCGGCCTCATCAACTACAGCGCAAGCGAGGCGCGTCGCATCGCCGGCAGGCCGAGCAGCGCGATCGAGGCGGCACTCGGCTACATGGACGAGCCGGAGCTGATCCATCGCGACAACCTGGTGCTGCTGGCGTGACCACGCTGGACCGGCTTCGTTGTGGCGAGCCGGTCGGCTGCGCGAGCCCGGTCTTCCACCGCGGCCCGCGCGCCGCTCGGTGATCCGCCGCATCCTTTTGTGGCTGGGCCTGCTGCTGATATTGCCGGCGCAGGCGGCCGCCATCCGCGTGGTTGACGACGCCGGGCAGACCCTCGAACTCACCCAGCCGCCGCAGCGTATCGTTTCGCTGACACCGCATCTCACCGAATTGCTGTTTGTCGTCGGCGCCGGGGCGCAACTGGTGGGCGCGGACAGCGCCAGCGACTACCCGCACGCGGCGCAGGCGCTGCCGCGCGTGGGCGACTACAGCCGCGTCAACTTCGAGCGCATCCTGGCGCTGAAACCGGACCTGGTCATCGTCTGGGTGGGCGGCAACCGCGCGGCGGACATCCACGGCCTGAAAAAACTTGGCCTGCCGGTGCTGCACACCCAGGCCACCCGGCTCGACGATGTGGCACGTCTGCTGCGTCTGATCGGGCAGGCGAGCGGACATGCCGGGGAAGGGGAAGCGGCGGCGCGGGAGTATTCCGCGCGGCTGGCCGCGTTGCAGGTGCGGTCGACGCAAAAACCGTCGATCAGCGTGTTTTATCAGGTATGGGATCGTCCGTTGATGACGGTGGGCGGCAGCCACTGGATCAGTGATGCGCTGGCGCTGTGCGGGGCGCGCAATGTATTTGCCGACCTGCGCGTCGCCTCGTCGGTGGTGTCGCGCGAAGCGGTGCTGCGGCGCGCGCCTGAACTGATCGTGAGCGGCAGCGACGCGCCCGACGCGCGCCGCCAGTGGCAGCGTTTTGCCAGCCTGCCGGCGGTGAAAAACAATGCGTTTGTGCGGGTCGATGCGGACTTGCTGCATCGGCCCACGCCGCGTCTTATCGAGGGTGTGACCGAACTCTGCGCGGGGGTGACGCCTTACCGTTGACGCGAGCCGATCGGCTTGCGGCCTGGACAGTTTTCCTTGATGCAGTCGGCGTAGAGCTGCAGCGAATGGTCGCGGATGGCGAAGCCCCGTTCCCTGGCGATGCGGGTCTGGCGTTTTTCGATTTCGCTGTCGTAGAACTCTTCGACTTTGCCGCACTGCAGGCAGACCAGATGGTCGTGGTGATCGCCCTGGTCCAGTTCGAATACTGCCTTGTCGCTGTCGAAGTGGTGGCGAATCAAAAGCCCGGCCTGCTCGAACTGGGTGAGCACGCGGTAGACCGTGGCCAGGCCGATATCCTGGCCTTCGTCGGACAGCAGCCGATACACCTCCTCGGCGGACAGGTGGCGCTTGTCGCTCTGCTCGAACAAATCGAGGATCCTCAGGCGCGGCAGGGTGGCTTTGAGGCCGATGTTCTTGAGATCGGACGGATGGCTCAATGGGGTCACCGGAACGGGAACTCGAATACGTTATGATACGTTTTTTTCCATCTGTTCCAACTCCAACCCTTCCGGTTTCCTGGCTATGCGTCATTTCCTGATTTCTGTATTGTTCTTTAGCTTGGTCGCCGGGTGTTCCAGCGTCAATGTCGGTCCCCACCGCATCGATGTGCAGCAGGGCAATGCGCTCGACCAGGAAAACGTCGCCCGCCTGAAGCCCGGCCTCAACCGTTCCCAGGTCCGTTTTCTGCTGGGAACGCCGTTGGTGGTCGATCCCTTCCACCCCGATCGCTGGGATTACGTGTATCTGTATTACAAGGCGGGCCGGCTTGCCGAGCAAAAGCGCATTACGCTGTACTTCGATGGCGATACGCTGGCCCGCATGGAAGGCGATGTGCCGCCGGCTGCAATTTCGTCGCCTGAGTCGACACCACAAGACGTTCAGCCATGACCGTGCAGACCGCCATTGCCGGCGTATCCGGCCGCATGGGGCGCGCGTTGCTCGAAGCGGTGGCGGCCGATGCCGGTTGCGCGCTGCATGCCGCCATTGACCGCTCCGGCAGCCCGCTGGTGGGGCAGGACGCCGGCGCCGCTTGGGGCGCGACCAGCGGGGTGAAGGTCACCGATCAGCCGGTTGCCGCCCTGCGGGGCGCGCAGGCCTTGATCGACTTCACCCGCCCCGAAGCCACCTTCGCTTATCTCGACATCTGCAAAGCGGCCGGGGTTCCGCTGGTGATCGGCACCACCGGTTTCGACGAGACCGGCCGCGCACGCATTGCGGCGGCGGCGCAGCTGATCCCCATCGTGTTCGCGCCCAACATGAGCGTGGGCGTGAATCTCTTGATGAAACTGGCCGAACTCGCCGCACGGGTGCTCGCCGACGGCTACGACATTGAGATCATCGAGGCGCACCACCGCCACAAGGTCGATGCGCCTTCCGGCACCGCGCTCGGGCTGGGGCAGGCCGTTGCCCGCGCCATCGACCGCGATCTCGCCAGCTGCGCCGTGTACGGGCGCGAGGGCGTCACCGGTGAGCGCGATCCCAACACAATCGGTTTCGCCACCGTGCGCGGCGGCGACATCGTCGGCGACCACACGCTGCTGTTCGCCGGCGTCGGCGAGCGCGTCGAGCTCACCCACAAGGCCAGCAGCCGCGCCACCTTCGCTCAGGGCGCGCTGCGCGCAGCCAAGTGGCTGCAGGGCCGTGCGCCGGGCCTGTACGACATGCGCGACGTGCTGAATCTGAATTAATCGCACTCACAGGAAACGAACATGAACGCCGTCAAGGTCTACAGCACCGGTACCTGCCCTATCTGCGTCAAGGCCAAGGCCTTTCTCGACAAGCGCGGTATCGGCTACGACGAGGTGCGCATCGATCTCGACCGCGAGGCGATGAAGGAATTCGCCGCCGTCACCCGCGGTGCGCGCACGGTGCCGCAGATCGTCGTCGACGGTACCTGCATCGGCGGTTTCACCGAACTGACCGAGCTCGACATGGACGGCGCGCTGGATCACCTCCAGCCCTGATCCGGACGGGGAGTAAAGCCCGCTCAAGCGTCGCCGGGCATTGAAGCCGGGCGCCAGTTCGGCTACAATTGCAAAATTCAAGTTCAGGCGGGTTTGCGCAAGCAGCCCGCCTGAATTTTGTCACCTGCGCCACGCCTACTGTTTTGCGGAGTCCTCCTTGTTACGTGCCCAGCCCGCCATCCTTGTTTTAGCTGACGGTTCGGTTTTTCGCGGCCTGTCCATCGGTGCCGACGGTGTCTCCGCCGGTGAGGTGGTGTTCAATACATCAATGACCGGTTACCAGGAAATCCTCACCGATCCCTCGTATTCCCGTCAGATCGTGACGCTGACCTATCCCCACATCGGCAACACCGGAATCAACGTCGAAGACGTCGAGGCTGACCGGATTCATGCTGCCGGCCTGGTGGTGCGCGACGTGCCGCGCCGGTATTCCAACTTCCGTGCCGAATCTTCGCTGCCCGACTATCTCAAGCGCCAGAACGTCGTGGCGATCGCCGATATCGACACGCGGCGGCTGACGCGCATCCTGCGGGAAAAGGGCGCGCAGAGCGGCTGCATCATGGCGGGCACGCTGGACGAGACAAAGGCGCTCGAGGCCGCGCGCGCGTTTCCGGGTCTGGCCGGCATGGACCTCGCCAAGGTGGTGAGCGCGCCGGCGTCCTACGAGTGGAGCGAGACCGAGTGGAAGCTTGGCGCCGGCTATGGCCAGCAAACCGAGCCGCGCTTCCGTGTGGTGGCCTTCGACTACGGCGTCAAGCGCAACATCCTGCGCATGCTGGCCGAGCGCGGCTGTCGGCTGACCGTGCTGCCGGCCACCGCCACCGCGGCCGAGGCGATGGCGCTGAAGCCGGACGGTATTTTCCTCTCCAGCGGCCCCGGCGATCCGGAGCCGTGCGATTACGCGATCCAGGCGATTGCCGAACTGGTCGCCACAGGCGTGCCGACCTTCGGCATCTGTCTTGGCCACCAGTTGCTGGCGCTTGCTTCGGGCGCCAGGACCGTCAAGATGAAGTTCGGCCACCACGGCGCCAACCACCCAGTCAAGGACCTCGACAGCGGCCGGGTGGCGATCACCAGTCAGAATCACGGTTTTGCGGTGGACCCGGCGACCCTGCCCGCCAATCTGCGCAGCACCCACGTCTCGCTGTTCGACGGCTCGTTGCAGGGCATCGCACGCACCGATGCTCCCGCATTCAGCTTCCAGGGTCATCCGGAAGCCAGCCCCGGCTCGCATGACGTAAGCTATTTGTTCGACCGATTTATCAAGCTGATGGCCGATCGCGCCGGAGCACACTGATCATGCCCAAGCGCACCGACCTGAAAAGCATTCTCATCATTGGCGCCGGTCCCATCGTCATCGGGCAGGCGTGCGAGTTCGACTATTCCGGCGCGCAGGCCTGCAAGGCGCTGCGCGAGGAGGGCTACAAGGTCATCCTCGTCAACAGCAATCCGGCGACGATCATGACCGACCCGGACATGGCCGACGTTACCTACATTGAGCCGATCACCTGGCAGGTGGTCGAGAAGATCATCGAGGTCGAGCGCCCCGATGCGCTGCTGCCGACCATGGGCGGGCAGACTGCGTTGAACTGCGCACTCGATCTGGCCAGGCACGGCGTGCTGGAAAAATACGGCGTCGAGATGATCGGCGCCTCGAAAGAGGCCATCGACAAGGCGGAAGATCGCGAAAAATTCAAGGTCGCAATGACCAGGATCGGTCTTGCTTCAGCGCGTTCGTCGATTGCCCACAGCCTGGAAGAGGCCCTGCAGGTACAGGCTGCGCTGGGTTTCCCGTCGATCATCCGGCCCTCGTTCACCATGGGCGGCTCGGGCGGCGGCATCGCCTACAACCGCGACGAGTTCGTCGCCATCTGCGAACGCGGCCTGGAGGCTTCGCCAACCCACGAGCTGTTGATCGAGGAATCGCTGCTCGGCTGGAAAGAATATGAGATGGAGGTGGTGCGCGACCGCAAGGATAACTGCATCATCATCTGTTCGATCGAGAACTTCGACCCGATGGGCGTGCACACCGGCGATTCCATCACGGTGGCGCCGGCGCAGACGCTGACCGACAAGGAATACCAGATCATGCGCAACGCCAGCCTCGCGGTGCTGCGCGAGATCGGCGTCGAAACCGGCGGCTCCAACGTGCAGTTCTCCATCAATCCCGAGGACGGGCGCATGGTGGTGATCGAGATGAACCCGCGGGTGTCCCGCTCAAGCGCGCTGGCATCGAAGGCGACCGGTTTTCCGATCGCCAAGGTGGCGGCCAAGCTGGCGGTCGGCTACACCCTCGACGAGTTGCAGAATGACATCACCGGCGGCGCGACCCCGGCCTCGTTCGAGCCGTCGATCGATTACGTGGTCACCAAAATCCCGCGCTTCGCCTTCGAGAAGTTCCCGCAGGCCGACGACCGCCTGACCACGCAGATGAAATCGGTGGGCGAGGTGATGGCGATCGGCCGCAGCTTCCAGGAATCGCTGCAGAAAGCCCTGCGCGGGCTGGAAGTCGGCGCCGACGGTTTCGACCCCAAGACCACCGACCAGGAAGAGATCGAAGCCGAGCTGATATCGCCTGGCCCCGAGCGGATCTGGTTTGTAGGCGATGCATTCCGGGTCGGCATGAGCCTGGATGAAATCCACGCGCTGTCGAAAATCGACCCGTGGTTCCTTGATCAGATCGAGCAGCTGATCGAGCTTGAAACCTCGCTGGCCGGACGCGCCCTGGTCGACTTGGGGCGCGACGAACTGCGTCGGCTCAAGCGTGCCGGTTTCTCCGACCGCCGACTGGCCAGCTTGCTGGAGACCGACCAGCATGCGGTGCGCGCGCGCCGCACCGAGCTGGCGCTGCACCCGGTCTACAAGCGGGTCGATACCTGCGCGGCCGAGTTTTCCACGCAGACCGCCTACATGTACTCGACCTATGAGGAAGAGTGCGAGGCGCATCCGACCGACGCCAAGAAAATCATGGTGCTGGGCGGCGGACCGAACCGCATCGGCCAGGGCATCGAGTTCGACTACTGTTGCGTGCATGCGGCACTGGCGCTGCGCGAGAACGGCTTCGAGACCATCATGGTCAACTGCAATCCGGAGACCGTGTCGACCGACTACGACACTTCCGACCGCTTGTACTTCGAGCCGCTGACGCTGGAAGACGTGCTGGAGATCGTGCGCATCGAGAAGCCCGTCGGCGTGATCGTGCAGTACGGCGGGCAGACCCCACTGAAGCTGGCGCGCGATCTGGAACGAAACGGCGTGCCCATCATCGGCACCAGCCCCGACATGATCGACGCCGCGGAAGACCGCGAGCGCTTCCAGCAGATGCTGCACGACCTGGGCCTCAAGCAGCCGCCCAACCGCACTGCGCGCAACCCGGAGAGCGCCATCCGCATGGCCGAGGAAATCGGCTACCCGCTGGTGGTGCGCCCAAGCTATGTGCTGGGCGGCCGCGCGATGGAAATCGTGCGCGAGGAAGCCGACCTGCGCCGCTACATGACCGAGGCGGTCAAGGTGTCGAACAAGTCGCCGGTACTGCTCGACCGCTTCCTCAACGACGCCATCGAAGTCGACGTCGACGCGCTGTCCGACGGCGAACAGGTGGTGATCGGCGGCATCATGCAGCACATCGAGCAGGCCGGCGTGCATTCGGGCGATTCGGCGTGTTCGCTGCCGTCCTACAGCCTGTCGCAGGAGGTGCTGGACGAGATGCGCCGCCAGACGGTAGCGATGGCAAAGGCGCTCAAAGTGGTCGGCCTGATGAACGTGCAGTTTGCGATCCAGGGCGACACCGTATACGTGCTGGAAGTAAACCCGCGCGCGTCGCGCACCGTGCCCTTCGTGTCCAAGGCCATCGGCGCGCCGCTGGCGAAGATCGCCGCGCGCGCGATGGCGGGCATTTCGCTGAAATCTCAGGCATTCGAAAAAGAGATCATCCCGCCATATTTCTCGGTGAAAGAGGCAGTGTTCCCATTCCGCAAGTTCCCCGGGGTGGACACCATTCTCGGCCCGGAAATGAAATCGACCGGTGAAGTCATGGGCGTGGGCGATAGTTTCGGCGAGGCCTTCGTCAAGTCGCAGCTGGCGGCGAGTTCCGAACTGCCGAAACCGGGCGGACGCGCCTTTGTCAGCGTGCGTTCGGGCGACCGTGACGCCATCGTCGAGGTGGCGCAGGCACTGCGAGATCTCGGCTTCAGCCTGGTCGCCACGCGCGGCACCGCACAGGCGATCGAGTCGGCGGGGATCCCGGTTGCCATCGTCAACAAGGTCAAGGAAGGTCGCCCGCACATCGTCGACATGATCAAGAACGGCGATATCGACTTCATCGTCAACGTGGTCGAAGACAAGAAAGCAGTAAAGGATTCCTACGCCATCCGCGCCGAAGCACTGGCGCGCCGGGTCGTGTACTTCACCACCCTGGCCGGCGCGCACGCCGCCTGCATGGGCATGCGGCATGGCAACGGGATCGAAGTGTATTCCCTGCAGGCGCTGCATCAGCGCCTGCACTGACCAGAAAGGCAAGCTTGTGAACAAATTCCCCATCACTGTCGTGGGCGCAGAAAAGATGCGTGCCGAGTTGCAGCAGCTGAAAAGCGTGGAGCGTCCCGCCGTGATCCAGGCGATTGCCGAGGCGCGCGCGCAGGGCGACCTGTCGGAAAACGCCGAATATGACGCGGCCAAGGAAAAACAGGGTTTCATCGAGGGCCGTATCGCCGACCTTGAGGGCAAGCTTTCCAACGCCCAGATCATTGATCCCAAGACGCTGGATGCGGATGACCGCATTGTTTTTGGCGCGACGGTTGAACTGGAAGAGGCCGAGTCGGGCGATACCGTCATCTATCAGATCGTCGGCGACGACGAGGCCGACATCAAGCAGGGCATGATTTCCGTGTCGTCGCCGATCGCACGCGCGCTGATCGGTAAATATGCCGGCGACAGTGCCGAGGTGCAGGCGCCGGGCGGCGTGCGCCACTACGAAGTGCTGGACGTCCAATACAAATAATCCTAAAAACCGCAGTTGACCGCGCCTAACTCTGAGGAATGCAGCATGGATATTGGTTTTTCTACCTTTGACCACGCCCACCTGCAGGGTGAGTCTGCTCCACTTCGCGGCATACACCCGCCCAGACGCACCATCGAGCGCGTCCAACTGCGGTTTCTAGGATAATGCGGCGTTTCTGGGACGGCCTCGCCGGGACAATGCTGGTGCTGTGGATCGGCGGTATCTGGGCGATCGGCTATGTCGCCGCACCGCTGCTGTTTGCCAGCCTGGGCGACAAGCAGCTGGCCGGAATACTGGCCGGCAAGCTGTTCGAGGTGATGGCGTGGATCGGCATCGCTGCCGCGATTTATCTACTGGTTTACCGCGTCGCGCGCGACGGTGGCGGCGCGCTGAAAACGCTGTTTTTCTGGGCGGTGGCGGTGATGCTGGTGCTGATCCTGACCGGCCAGTTCGGCATCCAGCCCATCATGCAGAGCCTGAAGGACCAGGCCATGCCGCATGCCGTGATGCAAAGCGTGTTTGCCGACCGCTTTGCGCGCTGGCACGGCATATCCAGCATTCTCTACCTGCTCCAGAGCGCGCTGGGCTTGCTGCTGGTGTGGCGTTCAGGGCTGGCGCGATAAGCGCCGCCAGGCGGCAATCAGCCTGGCAGGGCGATGACGGGTTTGGCGGCGGCGCGATAAATCACCAGTACCTTGCCGATTTGCTGCACCGGCGCTGCGCCGGTGGTGGTGCAGATTTCCTCCAGCCAGGCGCGGCGCGTGTCGGGCTCGTTGCTGGCAGCCTTGATCTTGATCAGCTCGTGTGCGCTCAACGCCTGGTCGATCTCCTTCAAAACGGCAGCCGTCAAACCCTGGTTGCCGATCATAACCACCGGCTGGCGCGCGTGGGCCAGCCCCTTCAGGAATTGCCGTTGTGCAGGCGTGAGTGATTTCATGCTTCTTCCTTAAATTCGAGCGCGGATTGTAGCCGATAGACGACATGGCGCAGAAACCGAAGCGAACCAAATCGGGCAGTGCCTGGATGCGCGAGCATGTGACCGATCCCTACGTCAAAAAGGCGCAGCAGGACAGCTATCGCTCGCGCGCCGCGTATAAATTGCTGGAAATCGACAAGCGCGACCACCTGTTGCGCCCTGGCATGACGGTGGTGGATCTGGGGGCGGCGCCCGGCAGCTGGTGCCAGGTGGCGATGCAGAAGATGAAACAGCAGGGCAGGGTGCTGGCGATCGACCTGCTACCGTTGGCGCCCATCCCCGGCGTAGATAGCCTGGAAGGCGACTTCACCGAGCCGGCGGCCCTGGCCTGGCTGGAAAAAAAGTTGCAGGCCGGGCGGGTTGACCTTGTTTTAAGCGATATGGCACCCAATATCAGCGGGGTGATGCTGTCCGATCAGGCACGACAGTATGAGCTGTGCGAGTTGGCGCTTGATTTTTCCGTGAACTGGCTGAAACCTGACGGCACTTTTCTCGTCAAAGTATTTCAAGGCGTCGGTTTTGAGGATTTTCGGGTGCGGATGCGGCAGGCATTCGAACAGGTGCTGATCCGTAAGCCCGAGGCCTCGCGTAATCGTAGTGCCGAGATTTATCTTTTGGGGCGCCGACCCGTTGCGGCAAGGGCTGCAGAAGATGAAACTGCCGTGACAAGCCAGCAAGAGTCGGACTAGAATGAATCCAGACGTGCTGTGCCGAGTTTAAACGTGCTGCGCTTGAATCATATGTGCTGCACCAAGGAGTAAGTGTGAATAATTTGTCCAAAAACATCGCTGTCTGGCTGATCATCGCCGTCGTCCTGATGACGGTCTTCAACCAGTTCGGCGCGCAGCGCACCACGCAGACGCAGATGCCCTACTCGCAGTTCATCGAGGAGGTGCGCCAGCAGCAGATCACCAAGGTGGTGATCGAGGGTAACGTGCTGAAGGGCGAGCGCAGCGATGGCCAGCGCTTCACCAGCTACGCGCCGAGCGATCCGTGGATGGTGTCCGACCTGCTGAAGAACAACGTGTCGGTCGAGGCCAAGCCGGAAGAGCAGCCATCGTTTCTGGTGAGCATGCTGATTTCGTGGTTCCCCATGCTGCTGCTGATCGGCGTCTGGATCTTTTTCATGCGCCAGATGCAGGGGGGCGGGAAGGGTGGCGCGTTCTCGTTCGGCAAGAGCCGGGCACGCCTGCTTGACGAGAATACCAACCCGGTGACCTTTGCCGACGTGGCGGGTTGCGACGAGGCCAAGGAAGACGTGGCCGAGTTGGTGGATTTCTTGAAAGATCCGACCCGATTCCAGAAATTGGGCGGCCGTATTCCACGCGGCGTGTTGATGGTGGGCCCTCCGGGCACGGGTAAAACGCTGCTGGCGCGCTCGATTTCAGGCGAAGCCAAGGTGCCGTTCTTCAGCATCTCAGGGTCGGATTTCGTCGAAATGTTCGTCGGCGTCGGCGCCGCACGGGTGCGCGACATGTTCGAGCAGGCGAAGAAGAGCTCGCCCTGCATCATCTTCATCGACGAACTGGACGCAGTCGGCCGCCAGCGTGGCGCAGGCCTGGGCGGCGGTAACGACGAGCGCGAGCAGACCCTGAACCAGTTGCTGGTGGAAATGGACGGCTTCGAGGCGGCCGCCGGCGTCATCGTCATCGCCGCGACCAACCGTCCCGACGTGCTCGACCCGGCACTGCTGCGCCCGGGCCGTTTCGATCGCCAGGTATTCGTGGGCCTGCCCGACATCCGCGGCCGCGAACAGATTTTGCTGGTACATATGCGCAAGGTGCCGGTCGCCCCTGATGTGCGCGCAGACATTCTGGCGCGCGGCACGCCCGGCATGTCCGGCGCCGATCTTGCCAACCTGATCAACGAAGCCGCCCTGTTTGCCGCCCGCGGCAACAAGCGCCTGGTCGACATGGACGATTTCGAGAAGGCCAAGGATAAAATCCTGATGGGTGCCGAGCGCAAGTCCATGGTCATCACGCCCGAGGACAAGAAAAAAACCGCTTACCATGAGTCAGGCCATGCCGTGGTCGGCATGTCCCTGCCTAGCTGCGATCCCGTGCACAAGGTGACCGTCATTCCGCGCGGGCGCGCCTTGGGCGTGACCATGTCGCTGCCTGAGCTGGATCGCTACAGTTTGTACAAGGATCAGTTGCTGGAACAGATCAGCATGCTGTTCGGCGGCCGGGTGGCCGAGGAGATTTTTGTCGGCAGTATCTCGACGGGTGCATCGAACGACTTCGAGCGCGCCACCAGCATCGCACACGACATGGTGACGCGCTACGGCATGTCGGAAGCCCTGGGCCCCATGGTATACGGCGAAAACGAGGGCGAGGTGTTCCTGGGGCGTTCGGTGACCACGCACAAGAATGTGAGCGAGGCCACCATGCAGAAGATCGACGCCGAAATTCGCCACATCCTGGACGCACAATACGCCGTGGCGAAGAAAATCCTCACCGATAACCGCGACAAGGTCGAGGCGATGACAGCGGCCCTGCTGGAATACGAAACCATCGATGCCGATCAGATCGGCGACATCATGGCAGGGCGTCCGGTGCGTCCGTCCAAGCCTCTCGTCACCCCGCAGCCGCCGGCAGACGGCGACAAGCCGAGTGCACCGGCGCCGACCACGCAGCCCGTGCAGGAAGCCTGAACGGGGGTTCGGGTTAACGCACTACAATAGAGGGGCTTAGGCCCCTCTGTTTTTATGTCCTGTCTCCACGCCGGTTCGCACCGCTTCTCCCTGGCAAGGCCCCTCGTCATGGGCATCGTCAACGTCACGCCCGATTCGTTTTCGGATGAGGGCCGTCTGGACGATTCACGGGCGGCGATCCGGCATGCGCTGAAGTTGCTGGAAGAAGGCGCCGATATCCTCGACGTCGGAGGGGAGTCCACTCGCCCCGGCGCTGTGGCCGTGGCGGTCGACGAGGAAATCCGCCGTGTGCTGCCGGTAATCGAGGCGCTTGCCGGCCGCGGCTGCGCGGTGTCGGTCGACACGATGAAGCCCGAGGTGATGCGGGCGGCACTCGGTGCCGGCGCGGCCATGGTGAACGATGTGATGGCCCTGCGCGCGCCCGGTGCGCTGGAAACTGTGGCGGCGTCCACTGCGGCAGTGTGCCTGATGCACATGCAGGGCGAGCCGCAGCGCATGCAGCAAGCGCCCTTTTATACCGATGTGGTGGAAGAGGTAAAAGAGTTTCTGCAGGATCGCGTTGCTGCCTGCGAGGCGGCAGGAATCGGCCGCGAGCGGCTGGTGATCGACCCGGGTTTCGGCTTCGGCAAGACGCTGGAACACAATCTGGCCTTGCTCAGGCATTTGAATCGCCTGGCTGAACTGGGCGTGCCGGTGCTTGCCGGCCTGTCGCGCAAGTCCATGCTGGGCACGCTGACCGGACGCGATGTCGGGGCACGCGAATTCGCCGGGGTGGCGGCGCAACTGGCTGCCGTGGCGCGTGGTGCACGGCTGGTCAGGGTACACAATGTAGCGGCCATGCGCGATGCGCTGGCCATCTGGAATGCAGTGGAGGAGCAACAGGATGGGACGTAAGTATTTCGGTACCGACGGTGTGCGCGGCAGGGTGGGCGAGTCCCCCATTACCCCTGAATTTGTCATGCATCTGGGCTACGCTGCCGGCCAGGTGCTGGTGGCCGATCGCGGCAGCCTGCTCCCGAACCAGCACCCGACCGTGTTGATCGGCAAGGATACCCGCATCTCCGGCTACATGCTGGAAGCCGCGCTGGAAGCGGGCTTCACTGCCGCCGGGGTGAACGTTCTGATGACCGGTCCGATGCCGACGCCGGCAGTGGCGTATCTGACGCGCGCCTTGCGCCTGCAGGCGGGGGTGGTAATCTCGGCCTCGCACAATCCATTTGAAGACAATGGCATCAAGTTTTTCTCGGCCGACGGACAAAAATTGCCCGACAGCGTGGAGGAAGCCATCGAGGCGCGGCTGGATCATCCGATCGTGACGGTCGAGGCGCGCCAGCTGGGGCGTGCCCGCCGCATCGAGGATGCCGCGGCGCGCTACATCGAGTTTTGCAAGAGCACTTTCCCCAATCATCTCGACCTGCGCGGCATGCGGATCGTGGTCGACTGCGCGCACGGCGCGACCTACCACATCGCCCCGCACGTCCTGCACGAGCTGGGGGCCGAGGTGATTGCCATCGGCAACGAGCCGAATGGCTTCAATATCAACGATGAATGCGGCGCGACGCACACCCAGGCGTTGTCGGACGCGGTACACGCTCATCGCGCGGATCTGGGCATCGCACTCGACGGCGACGGCGACCGCCTGATGATGGCCGACGCCGAGGGGCGGATTTACGACGGCGACCAGCTGGTCTACGTCATTGCACGCCATCGCATCCAGAACGGCTACATGAAGGGCGGCGTGGTCGGCACCCTGATGACCAATCTCGGCATGGAGCACGCATTGGGGCGGATCAATATCCCGTTCGAGCGCGCCAAGGTGGGCGACCGTTATGTGCTCGAGCGGCTCCATGCCAACGGCTGGATGCTCGGGGGCGAGTCCTCCGGGCATATCCTGTGCCTCGACAAGCACACTACCGGTGACGGGATCGTGTCAGCCCTGCAGGTGCTGCGCGCCTTGCGTGAGTCCGGAGAAGACCTGGAAATGATGACCGCCGATCTGGCCATTTATCCCCAGGTCATGATCAATGTCCGGGTGGCAAAGGGCTTCAAACTGGGGGCGGTGCCGGCGGTCGGCGCTTCGGTTGCCGAGGCCGAGGCGGCCTTGAACGGCAACGGGCGAGTTGTTCTGCGCGCGTCCGGTACCGAGCCGCTGATCCGCGTGATGGTGGAGGGACGCGATGCGGATCAGGTCCGACACACGGCTGAAACAATAGCCGCTGCTGTAAAGACTGCAGCCGCGGCCGGGTGATTTCCCGTCCTGAAATATAAATGTAATATTCGCCCGTTAGTATGGCGACGTCGCCCATGCGGCAACGTCAACTACTACCGGAGATTTGCATGCATACACGCAAAAAACTGGCTCAAGGTGCGATAGCCACGATCCTTGGCCTGGCCTTCTCGGTCAGCGCGCTGGCCGCCGACATCACGGGCGCAGGCGCAACCTTCCCTTACGCCGTTTACGCCAAGTGGGCCGAAGCCTACCAGGCTGCGACCGGCAACAAGGTCAACTACCAGGCCATCGGCTCGTCGGGCGGCGCCAAGCAGATCAAGGCCAGGACCGTCGATTTTGGCGGTACCGATGCACCGCTCAAGCAATCAGTCCTGGATGCGGCGGGTCTGGTGCAGTTTCCATCCGTGATGGGTGGCGTGACTCTCGTCATGAACGTTCCCGGTATCGCCTCGGGAAAGTTGAAGCTGGACGGCGTCACTGCCGCCGATATCTTCCGCGGCGCCATCACCCGGTGGAACGCCCCCGCCATCGCCCGGCTGAACCCCGGCGTTACCCTGCCGAATATGGCCATTACCGTGACGCATCGTTCGGACGGTTCGGGCACCACCTACGCATTCACCCACTATCTGGCCAGGCAGTCGGCGGCTTTCCTGCGCGAGGTCGGCGCAGGCAACACGGTCAACTGGCCGTCCAACGCGGTAGGCGGCAAGGGCAACGCGGGGGTCGCCGCCAACGTGCAGAAGATCAAGGGCACGATCGGTTATGTGGATATTGCCGATGCGATGAAGAACAGGATGAATTACGTTGCACTGAAGAACCGCGCCGGCAACTACATTGTGCCGAGCCAGCAGGCGGTTGCCGACGCGGCTGCCGGCGCCAACTTCAAGGTCAAGGGCATGGCGCCCGACCTGCTGGACCAGTCGCACAATAACGCCTGGCCCATCACCAGCGCCACCTACATCCTGGCGTATGAAAAGGGCGCCGATGCTGCCAAGCAAAAAGGGATCGTGGATTTCTTTACCTGGTCCTTGAACAGAGGGCAGGGAATGGCTGCCGACCTCGGCTTTGTGGCGTTGCCGCCCAACGTCGTGAAGATGGTCGAAACCGAGATGAAAAACATCAAGTAAGGCTTTGACGAGCCGAATTGATCGATGCCGGGGGCGGCTGCCGCTTTCGGCTTTCTGCGAAAGCGCCTGTCTGTTCCGGCGGGTGCTCCCGCAGACAACAATTAAACCCAGAAACCGATAGGCACCCCGCCGTGAGTGAGCCCAGCGTATCCGCCGGAATCGATCTGCATGCAAGGCAGGTCAGGACATTCCGCTTGCAGGACAGATTTTTTCATCACACCACCCAGCTATTCGCCTTTGTCGTCCTGGCGGCATTGGTGGGAATTCTGGTGTCGCTCACCTACGAAGCCTGGCCCAGCATCAAGGAATTCGGGCCATCCTTCCTGTGGACCGATATCTGGAGCGTGCCGGATGACGAGTACGGCGCACTGGCGGCCATTTACGGTACCGTCATGACGTCCGTGCTGGCTTTGTTGATTGCGGTGCCGATCAGTTTCGGGATTGCCCTGTTCCTGACAGAAACCTGCCCGGTGTGGTTGCGCCGCCCCCTGGGAACCGCGATCGAACTGCTGGCAGGCATCCCCTCGATCGTTTACGGCATCTGGGGCCTGTTCGTGTTTGCGCCGCTGTTTGCCGACCATATCCAGCCCCCTCTGCAGGCGCTGCTGGGCGATGTGCCGGTGATCGGCGGCTGGTTTTCCGGTCCACCCATCGGCGTCGGCATCCTGACGGCGAGCATTGTGCTGTCGCTGATGGTGATCCCCTTTATCGCTTCGGTCATGCGCGACGTGTTCGAAACTGTGCCGCACGTGCTGAAGGAGTCAGCCTATGGCTTGGGCTGCACCACCTGGGAGGTGGCGCGCAGTGTCGTGCTGCCTTACACCCGCGTCGGCGTCATCGGCGGCATCATGCTGGGACTGGGGCGGGCGCTGGGCGAGACCATGGCGGTCACCTTCGTGATCGGCAACGCCAACCGCATCAACGGCAGCCTGTTTGCACCGGGCACCTCGATTACCGCTACCTTGGCGAACGAGTTCGGCGAGGCCGATCCCGGTCTGCATATCGCTTCCCTGTATGAGCTGGGCCTCGTGCTGTTCATCATCACCTTTGTCGTGCTGGCGATTTCGCGCTGGCTGATTAGTCGCAGCATGGGCTCGGAGGGACTGTAGATCATGATGAGCTTGTACACCCGCCGCATCTGGATCAACCGCATCGGCATCACCCTGTCCATGCTGGCGATGAGCCTTGGGTTGATTGCGTTGCTATGGATTTTGTGGACGCTGTTTTCCAGGGGGTTTGCCGCCCTGAGCTGGGATTTGTTCACCCAGGACACCCCTTCGCCAGGCACCGAGGGAGGCGGCCTGCGCAATGCCATCGTCGGCAGCGGTCTGATCCTGTTTTTTTCCATGCTGATCTCGACACCGATCGGCATTCTGGCCGGGATTTATCTGGCCGAGTACGGGCGCGTCTCCAGATTTGCATCGTTCACCCGCTTCATGACCGACATCATGCTGTCGGCCCCCTCCATCGTCATCGGCCTGTTCGTGTACGCGCTGTTCGTGGTGACCACCGGCGGATTTTCCGGCTGGGCGGGGTCGCTGGCGCTGGCGTTGATCGCCATTCCGGTGGTGGTGCGCACCACCGAAAACATGCTGAAGCTGGTGCCGACCAGCCTGCGCGAAGCAGCCTTTGCGGTGGGCGCGCCACGTTGGCAGGTTTCGCTCAAGATCACCTTGCGCGCGGTCAAATCCGGGGTGGTGACCGGTGTGCTGCTGGCGATGGCGCGCATTACCGGAGAAACCGCGCCGCTGTTGTTTACCGCGCTGAATAACCAGTTCTTCAGCACCAATATGTCCGAACCGATGGGCAATTTGCCGGTGGTGATTTTTCAGTTCGCGTTGAGCCCGTATGACAACTGGGTCAACCTGGCCTGGGGCGGGGCGCTGTTGATTGCCCTTCTGGTGTTGGCGGTCAACATCGGTGTGCGCATCGTTTTCCGCAATAAGGTCAAACGTTAATTTCTCTGGAGCTACGCTGTGTTCAATCACCCCATGTCCGATCAAGCCATGCCGCCCGACGAAAATATTGCTCTGCAGGTCCGCAATCTGAATTTCTTTTACGGTGATTTTAAAGGCCTCAACAACGTCAATCTGGATGTCGCCAACAAGAAGGTGACAGCCTTCATCGGACCCTCCGGTTGCGGCAAATCCACCTTGCTGCGCACCTTCAATCGCATGTATGACCTGTACCCGGGACAGCGCGCCGAAGGGCAGATTGTTTTTCATGGCAAGAATCTGCTCGACAAGAGCCAGGACGTGAACCTTGTACGCGCCAAGATCGGCATGGTGTTCCAGAAGCCAACGCCGTTTCCCATGACGATCTATGAAAATATTGCTTTTGGCGTGCGCCTGTATAAGCGAATGTCGAAAAGCGCAATGGACGATCGTGTCGAATGGGCGCTCAAGAAGGCCGCGCTGTGGGGTGAAGTGAAGGACAAGTTGCAGCAGAACGGCCTGTCGCTTTCTGGCGGCCAGCAACAGCGCTTGTGCATCGCGCGTGCAGTCGCGGTCAAGCCCGACATCGTGCTGCTGGACGAGCCGACCTCGGCACTGGATCCGATTTCTACCGCCAAGATCGAAGAACTCATCAACGAGCTGAAGAGCGAATACACCATCGCCATCGTCACTCACAACATGCAGCAGGCCGCGCGAGTTTCCGACTTCACGGCGTTCATGTATCTGGGTGAGCTCATCGAATTCAACGAAACCGGCACGATCTTCATGCAGCCGGTCAAGAAGCAGACCGAGGACTACATTACCGGCCGATTCGGCTAATCTCCCGGCGCGCGCGACGCTTGGGCGGTTGACCGCGGGGCGCGTTGCGCTTACCATCGCGCACTTTTGTCTGGCGGAATCCCATGCGCAAGAAGCTCGTAGCCGGTAACTGGAAAATGCATGGCAGCCTGGCCGAAAATGCCGCGCTGCTGTCCGCTCTCAAGCCTGCCCTGGCCGGTATCGAGGCCGTGGTTTGCGTGCCTTTTCCGTACCTGGCACAGGCGCAGGCCGAACTCACCGGGTCGTCGATCGCCTGGGGCGCGCAAAACGTGTCCGAGCAAGCCAAGGGCGCGTTCACCGGCGAAGTGTCGGCATCCATGCTGCTCGATTTTGGCTGCACGTATGTAATCGTCGGTCATTCCGAGCGGCGCAGCCTGTACGGCGAGTCCGACGCGCTGGTGGCGAAGAAATACATGGCAGCCCAGGCGGCCGGTTTGACGCCCATCCTGTGCGTCGGCGAATCGCTGGCCGAGCGCGAGTCGGGCGTGACCGAAGCGGTCGTCTCGCGTCAGCTCGATGCCGTGATTGACGCGGCAGGGGTGGCTTCACTGGCCAAGGCCGTGATCGCATATGAGCCGGTATGGGCGATCGGTACCGGTAAAACCGCCTCGCCGGAACAGGCACAAGCGGTACACACCTTCATTCGTGGCAGGGTCGCCGCACTCGATGCGAGTGTGGCAGACCAGCTTGTCATCCAGTATGGGGGTAGCGTAAAAGCCGCGAATGCGGCAGAATTGATGGTTCAGCCCGATATCGATGGTGGCCTGATTGGCGGCGCTTCACTGGTCGCCGACGAATTCGTCGCGGTTTGCCGGGCAGCAGCCAAGTAAGAGTCAAATATGGAAACATTGTTCTGGGTCCTTCACGTTATTGTTGCCATCACGGTCATCGCGCTGGTGTTGTTGCAGCACGGCAAGGGGGCGGACATGGGCGCGGCATTTGGCAGCGGGTCGTCCGGCAGCCTGTTCGGCGCCACGGGTTCGGCCAATTTTCTCAGCCGCAGCACTTCCATCGTGGCGACCTTGTTTTTCCTGACCAGTCTGGGCCTGGCCTATTTCGGGCTCCAGCAACACAAGCCGACCAGTGTGCTGGATCGTGCAACGGTACCGGCGACCACGACGCAGCCTGCTGCACCTGCTACTGCACCTGCGCAGGTTCCGGGCGAGAGTGGCGGCTCGAAAGCGAGGGACATTCCGCAGTAAAATTTACCTCGGTTGAACGCTCCCGTTCAACCGGAATTTGAAGGGCGTATGCCCTTTGGCCCATGTGGTGGAATTGGTAGACACGCTATCTTGAGGGGGTAGTGACTTAGGTCGTGGGAGTTCGAGTCTCCCCGTGGGCACCATCGAATTTCCTGAATTGTTCATTAGCACTTGGTATCGAATAAGCTTTTGATTTTTAAGGAAAAAATACATATTTTTCGGCTTGACAGTCGACGCCCTGCACTAATACACTCGGGCCTTACTTACTCAACAGCCTGACATGGGCATAGACGGAGGACCCCGGTGCTGGAGAACTACCTCCCCATTCTGCTGTTCATTCTGGTCGGGCTGGCCTTTGGCGTTGGCCCCATCATTGCAGGTGGCCTGCTGGCACCGCATCGCCCTGACAGCGAAAAACTCTCGCCCTACGAATGCGGTTTCGAGGCGTTCGAGGATGCGCGCATGAAATTCGACGTGCGCTACTACCTGATTGCCATCCTGTTCATCCTGTTCGACCTGGAAATCGCCTTCCTCTTTCCATGGGCCATCGTGCTCGAGGAAATCGGTCTGGCCGGTTTTGTCGCCATGATGGTGTTCCTCGGAATCCTTGTGATCGGCTTCATCTATGAATGGATGAAGGGGGCGCTGGAATGGGAGTAAGGTTTTTGAGCCCTTGGCCGAGGGCCTCCATGCGCAGCGTGGGGATCGATCCGGCGAAAAGGTCTGCCCGCGACATTGAGAGGGCCAGGCCATGAGTATCGAAGGCGTACTCGAACAGGGTTTTGTCACCGCCAAGGCCGACCAGCTGATCAACTACATGCGTACCGGCTCGATGTGGCCGATGACCTTTGGTCTGGCATGCTGCGCAGTGGAGATGATGCACGCCGGCGCCGCGCGCTACGATCTCGACCGTTTCGGCATCGTGTTCCGTCCAAGCCCGCGCCAGTCCGACGTGATGATCGTCGCAGGTACGCTGTGCAACAAGATGGCGCCCGCTCTGCGCAAGGTGTACGACCAGATGGCCGAGCCGCGCTGGGTGATCTCGATGGGTTCGTGCGCCAACGGCGGCGGTTATTACCATTATTCGTACTCGGTCGTACGTGGGTGCGACCGCATCGTGCCGGTCGACATCTATGTTCCCGGCTGCCCGCCCACGGCCGAGGCGCTGCTGTTCGGCATCATCCAGCTGCAGAACAAGATCCGCCGCACCAACACCATCGCACGCTGATAGCCCATGCCCCAGACTGTGGAAGCTCTTTCTTTGTCCCTTGAGGCCGCGCTCGGCGACGCGCTGGCGCTGTCGTTCGTCCGCCTTGACGAACTGACGCTGATCGTCAAGGCGCAGCATTACGCGGCGGCGATGCGCACCCTGCGCGACCATCCCGATTGCCGCTTCGAGCAGTTGATCGACCTGTGCGGCGTGGATTATTCGGGCTATGGGAGCGATGGTGACAGTGACGGATCGTGGGATGGCGCCCGCTTTGCCGTGGTGACGCATCTGCTGTCGGTGTCGAGCAATCAGCGCGTGCGCGTGCGTGTATTTTGCCCCGACGACGATATGCCGCTGGTGGTGTCGATGGTCGATATCTGGCCGGCGGCCAACTGGTTTGAGCGCGAAGCCTTCGACCTGTATGGCATCGTATTTGAGGGCCATCCCGATCTGCGCCGCATCCTCACCGATTATGGCTTTATCGGCCATCCGTTCCGCAAGGATTTCCCGTTGTCGGGCAACGTCGAAATGCGTTACGACCCGATCCAGCGACGGGTGATCTACCAGCCGGTGTCGATCGAGCCGCGCGAAATCACACCACGCATCGTGCGCGACGAAAGCTACGGGGCAGGGCGTTAATGGCTGAAATCCGCAATTACACGATGAACTTCGGGCCACAGCATCCGGCCGCGCATGGCGTGCTGCGCCTGGTGCTCGAGCTCGACGGCGAAGTGATCCAGCGCGCCGATCCGCATATCGGCCTGTTGCACCGTGCCACCGAGAAGCTGGCCGAACACAAGACCTTCCTCCAGTCGGTGCCCTATATGGATCGTCTCGACTACGTGTCGATGATGGTCAACGAGCACGCCTACGTGATGGCGATCGAGAAGCTGCTGCAGGTCAAGGTGCCGGAGCGCGCGCAATATATCCGCGTGATGTTCGACGAGATCACCCGCGTACTGAATCATCTGCTGTGGCTGGGCGCCCACGCGCTCGACATCGGCGCGATGACGGTTTTTCTGTATGCCTTCCGCGAGCGTGAGGACCTGATGGACTGCTACGAGGCGGTCTCCGGCGCACGTCTGCACGCGTCCTACTACCGTCCCGGCGGCGTTTATCGTGACCTGCCGGACAGCATGCCGCAGTACGCGGCGCAGCACACCCGCAACGAGGCGACAATGAAGTCGATGAACGCCAACCGTCAGGGTTCGTTGCTTGACTTCATCGAGGATTTCACTCGCCGCTTCCCGACTTGTGTCGACGAGTACGAGACCCTGCTGACCGATAACCGTATCTGGAAACAGCGTACCGTCGGCATCGGCGTGGTGTCGCCCGAGCGCGCCATGGCGCTGGGATTCACCGGCCCCATGCTGCGCGGCTCCGGCGTCGAGTGGGACCTGCGCAAGAAACAGCCCTACGAAGTCTACGACCGCATGGATTTCGACATTCCGGTCGGCACCCAGGGCGACTGCTATGACCGCTACCTGGTGCGGATCGAGGAAATGCGCCAGTCCAACCGCATCGTCAGGCAGTGCATCGACTGGCTGCGCAAGAACCCGGGACCGGTGATTGTGGAAAACCACAAGGTCGCGCCGCCGGCGCGGGGCGACATGAAGCTGAATATGGAAGAGCTGATCCACCACTTCAAGCTCTTCACCGAAGGCATGCACGTGCCGGCGGGCGAAGCCTATGCCGCGGTGGAACATCCCAAGGGCGAGTTCGGCATTTATCTGGTGTCGGACGGCGCCAACAAACCCTATCGTCTGAAAATCCGCGCGCCGGGCTATGCGCATCTGGCGGCGCTGGACGAAATGAGCCGCGGCCACATGATCGCCGACGTCGTTGCCATCATCGGCACGCAGGATATTGTTTTCGGGGAGGTCGACCGCTGATGTTGTCTTTTGAATCGCTCGCGTTGATTGATATTGAAGTCGCCAAATATCCATCCGACCAGAAACAGTCGGCGGTGATGGGCGCGCTGCGTATCGCGCAGGTGGAAAAAGGCTGGCTAAAACCCGATTTGATCGAGTATGTCGCTGAGTATCTGGAGATGCCGGCAATTGCCGCCTATGAAGTCGCGACGTTCTACAACATGTACGACACGCAGCCTGCGGGCCGGCACAAAATCACCTTGTGTACCAATCTGCCCTGTACGCTGATGGGGGCAGGCGAACTGGCCGAGCATCTGAAAAACAGACTGGGCATCGGATTTGGCGAAACCACCGAGGACGGCCGTTTCACCCTGAAGGAAGGCGAGTGCATGGGTGCCTGCGGCGATGCGCCGATGTGCCTGCACAATAACCATGCCATGCACACTCACCTTACGCCCGAGAAGGTGGACGAACTGCTGGACAAGCTGAAATGAGTTTGCTGACCCCCGATCACAAGGTCTGCAGCTGGACACAGGCATTCGACGACCCTGCGTCGCTCGCGACTTATGCCGCGCAGGGTGGCTATCAGGCCCTGCGACGCGTGGCGACCGGGCAGATTTCGAGCGACACCATCATTGCCGAGCTCAAGACCAGTGCGCTGCGCGGACGTGGCGGCGCCGGTTTCCCTACCGGATTGAAGTGGAGCTTCATGCCGCGCGCTTTCCCAGGCGACAAGTACATCGTTTGCAACAGCGACGAGGGCGAGCCGGGCACCTTCAAGGATCGCGACATTCTGCGCTACAACCCGCACCAGTTGATCGAGGGCATGGCGATCGCGGGCTACGTGCTCGGCGCGCGCGTGGGCTACAACTACATCCACGGTGAGATCTTCGAGATTTATGACCTCTTCGAGCGCGCGCTGAAGGAGGCGAACGAAGCCGGTTATCTCGGCGACAATCTGTTCGGCACTGATTTCTCTTTTCAGATCCATGCGCACCACGGTTACGGTGCCTACATCTGTGGCGAGGAAACCGCATTGCTGGAGTCGATCGAAGGAAAGAAGGGTCAGCCGCGCTTCAAACCGCCTTTCCCTGCCAGCTTCGGTCTATATGGCAAGCCGACGACCATCAACAACACCGAGACGCTGGCTTCGGTGCCGTGGATCGTGCAGCATGGCGGACAGGCCTTCCTCGAACTGGGCAAGCCCAACAACGGCGGACCCAAGCTGTTTTCGGTGTCGGGCCATGTCAACAAGCCCGGTAACTACGAGGTGCCACTCGGTACCCCGTTTCCCGAATTGCTGGAGATGGCGGGTGGCATGCGCAACGGGCACAAATTGAAGGCGGTCATTCCCGGCGGTTCGTCCGCTCCCGTGTTGCCGGCCGGTACCATGATGGACTGCACGATGGACTTCGATTCCATCGCCAAGGCGGGTTCCATGCTGGGTTCAGGCGCAGTCATCGTGATGGACGAAACGGTGTGCATGGTGCGCGCACTGGAGCGGCTTTCATATTTCTATTTCGAGGAGTCGTGCGGCCAGTGCACACCATGTCGCGAGGGAACCGGATGGATGTATCGGGTCATCCATCGCATCGAACATGGGCAGGGCCGGCCCGAGGATATGGACCTGCTGAACAGCGTGGCGGGAAATATCCTCGGCCATACCATCTGCGCGCTGGGCGACGCCGCGGCGATGCCGGTGCAAAGCTTCCTCAAGCATTTCGGCCATGAGTTCGAGCATCACATCGAACACAAGCGCTGTATGGTCTGAACGGAACATAAAGATGGCTACGCTCAATATCGAAATTGACGGACGCGCGCTGCAGGTCGAAAGCGGCGACACCATCATGGATGCGGCCAACCAGGCCGGCATCGCGATTCCGCATTTCTGCTACCACAAGAAGCTGTCCATAGCGGGCAACTGCCGCATGTGCCTGGTGCAAGTGGATAAAGCACACAAGCCACTGCCCGCTTGCGCCACGCCGGTGACCGACGGCATGAAGGTCTACACGCGTTCGGATTATGCGATCAATGCGCAGAAGAGCGTGATGGAGTTCCTGCTGATCAATCATCCGCTCGATTGCCCGATCTGCGACCAGGGTGGCGAGTGCACGCTGCAGGATCTCGCCGTGGGCTACGGCGCTTCGTCGTCGCGTTATCAGGAAATCAAGCGGGTCGTGATTGAAAAAAATCTTGGCCCGCTGATCGCCACCGACATGACGCGCTGCATCCACTGCACCCGCTGCATACGTTTCGGTCAGGAAATCGGCGGGGTGATGGAACTCGGCATGGCCGGTCGTGGCGAACATGCCGAGGTGATGCCGTTCCTGGAAAGCCAGATGACGTCGGAGCTGTCGGGCAACGTCATCGATCTGTGCCCGGTCGGCGCGCTGACCAGCAAACCGTTCCGCTACACCGCCCGCAACTGGGAACTGTCGCGCCGTCACTCGATCAGTCCGCATGACAGCCTGGGCTCGAACCTCGAAGTGCAGGTCAAGAACAACAAGGTGATGCGCGTGCTGCCGCGTGAGAACGAAGACGTCAACGAATGCTGGCTGGCCGACCGTGACCGCTTTTCCTACGATGGTCTCGATACGGCCGAGCGTCTGACCCGGCCGATGGTCAAGGAGAACGGCCAGTGGATGGAAACCACCTGGCAGACGGCACTCGAATTTGTCGCGGACAAGCTGAAGGCCATTCCCGCCGAGCAGATCGGTGCGCTGTCGACGCCGTATCGTCCGGCGGAGGAACTCTTCCTTCTGCAGAAACTGATGCGCGGCATGGGCTGCGGCAACGTCGACCATCGCCTGCGGCAATCGGATTTTTCGCTCGACGATAAGGCAAACGGTGGTTTCTGGCTGGGCATGCCGGTGACCTATATGTCGCGCCTCAACCGCATGCTGGTGGTGGGCTCCAGCTTACGCAAGGATCATCCGCTGATGGCGCATCGTATCCGTGAGTCGGTTCGCTGGCATGGCCAGCTCAACATGATCAACGCGCACGAAGACGAATTCCTCGGCAAGGTGCACGCCAAGCGCATTGTGGCGCCTTCACGGCTGGCCGTGACCCTGGCGGGCGTATGTCGGGCGCTGGCCGAATTGAAAGATCTTCCCGTGCCGGATATCGCCACACACGGCACGGTTGACGACACCGCGCGCAAGATGGCCGAAAGTATTTCGGGGGGCGAAACCCGCGCGGTATTCCTCGGCAACATGGCGCAGCATCATCCTGATTATTCACAGATTCACGCGCTGGCGCAGGCGGTGGCCCGGCTTGCCGGTGCCAGTTTCGGCGTGTTGGGCGAAGCGGCCAATAGTGTGGGCGCCGTGGCGGTGGGTGCGATTCCCCGGTGCGGTGCGCTTGGCCAGCCTGCCGTCAATGGCCTGAATGCACAGCAGATGCTCACCCAGCCGTTGCGTGCCTATCTGTTACTAAGCGTGGAGGCCGAACTCGATACCCACGATCCCGTGGCTGCGATGGCCAGCCTCAATGCGGCGGAGTTCGTCGTGGTGATGTCGCCCTACAAGGGCAAGTCGCTCGACTACGCCGACGTGCTGCTGCCGATCGCTCCTTGGACCGAAACCTCGGGCACCTTCATCAACACCGAAGGACGCGTGCAGAGTTTCGGTGCCGTGGTGAAGCCGCTGGGCGAAACGCGTCCGGCGTGGAAAGTCCTGCGCGTGCTGGGCAACCTGCTGGGCCTGAGCGGATTCGATCACAACGATTCCAGGGAAGTCCTGCGCGATGCCTTGGGCGATACGCCAACCGGTTCGGTGCAGGCTTTCCTGTCCAACGAAGTCAGTGGTGTGAGGGTGACGCCGCCCTCGGCTGAGGGCGGGCTGGAACGTGTCGCCGAGGTTCCGATCTATCAGACCGACGCCGTGGTGCGCCGTTCGCCATCGCTGCAGATGACGCAGGATGCGGCTCTGCCGGTGGCACGCATGAACAGCCGTCTGATCGCCAGGCTCGGGCTGCAGGAAAATGGCCGTGTCTCGGTGCGCCAGACCGCGAGTGCGCTGACCCTTAGAGTGCACCGCGACGAGCTGCTGCCCGACAACTGCATACGCATTCCCAGTGGCCATCCGTTGACGGCCGGGCTGGGCCCGATGTTTGGTCCGATCACGGCGGAACCGGTCTGATGGAGACGGGACTGATGCAGGGCGTGGACTGGATTGCTGTTCAAACCGTCGTCTGGACGCTGATCAAGATTCTGGCGCTGGTCGTGCCGCTGATGCTGGGTGTGGCGTATCTCACCTACGCCGAGCGCAAGATCATTGGCTGGATGCAGGTACGCATTGGCCCCAACCGTGTGGGCTTCCAGGGTTTACTGCAGCCGATCGCCGACGCAGTGAAGCTGTTGATGAAGGAAATTATCATTCCTTCCGGTGCCAGCCGGGGATTGTTCATCCTTGGCCCGATTCTTGTCATCGCGCCTGCGCTGGCGGCCTGGGCGGTGATCCCGTTCACCGATACGCTGGTGCTTGCCAACATCAACGCCGGCCTGCTGTATGTGATGGCGATCACCTCGATGGGTGTCTATGGCGTCATCATCGCGGGCTGGGCGTCCAATTCAAAATACGCCTTCATCGGTGCGATGCGATCGGCGGCGCAGATCATCTCGTATGAAATTGCCATGGGCTTCGCGCTGGTGGGCGTACTGATGGCGGCGCAGTCACTCAATCTTACCGACATCGTGCACGGCCAGTCCGGCGGATTGCATCAGTGGTATATCTGGCCGCTGTTTCCGCTGTTCGTGGTGTACCTGGTTGCCGGCGTGGCCGAAACCAATCGCTTGCCGTTCGACGTCGCCGAGGGCGAATCCGAAATCGTTGCCGGCTTCCACGTCGAGTATTCGGGCATGGCGTTCGCCGTGTTCTTCCTCGCCGAATACGCCAACATGATCCTGGTCTCGGCGCTCACCACACTGATGTTCCTCGGTGGCTGGCTGTCGCCGTTGACCTTCCTGCCCGACGGTATCGTCTGGTGGCTGGCAAAGACCGGCTTCGTACTGTTCCTGTTCCTGTGGTTCCGCGCCACCTTCCCGCGCTATCGCTACGACCAGATCATGCGTCTGGGCTGGAAGGTGTTTATTCCCATCACCATCGTCTGGATCGTGGTGGTGGGCGGCATGATGCAGACGCCGTATGCTTATCTTTTCCACTGAGCGCGCCATGAGACGGATCACTGACTTCTTCGGTAGCCTGCTCCTGATCGAGCTTCTGCGCGGCATGATGCTCACCGGGCGCAATCTGTTCGCACGCAAGATCACGGTGCAATTCCCCGAGGAGAAAACTCCGCAGTCACCGCGCTTTCGCGGCCTGCATGCATTGCGCCGCTATCCCAACGGCGAGGAACGCTGCATCGCCTGCAAATTGTGCGAGGCGGTGTGTCCGGCGCTGGCCATCACCATCGAATCGGAAATGCGCGAAGACGGCACCCGCCGCACCACGCGCTACGACATCGATCTGACCAAGTGCATTTTCTGCGGCTTCTGCGAGGAATCCTGCCCGGTGGATTCCATCGTCGAGACGCGCATCCTCGAATACCACGGCGAGAAACGTGGTGACCTCATCTACACCAAGTCCATGCTGCTCGCAATTGGCGACCAGCATGAGGAGCAGATTGCGAAAGACCGCGCAGCCGACGCAAAGTACCGCTAAAAAACGACATGACCTATACGACTGCGATCTTTTATGTTTTCGCCGCCATCCTGGTATTAGCCGGGTTGCGCGTGATCACCGCGCGCAACCCGGTTCACGCGGCCTTGTACCTGGTGCTGGCGTTCTTCACCGCGGCCGGACTGTGGATGCTGCTGGAAGCCGAGTTCCTCGCCATCACGCTGGTGCTCGTCTACGTGGGCGCAGTGATGGTGCTGTTCCTGTTCGTGGTGATGATGCTCGACATCAACCTGGAAAAAATGCGCGAGGGCTTCTGGAATTACCTGCCGCTTGCGGGTTTTGTCTCGGTACTGCTGGTGATCGAGATGGCCCTGATCCTCGGCAGTCGTCACTTCGGCCTCGAGGTGATGGGCACACCGGCACCGCATGCCGCCGATTACAGCAACACCAAGGAACTCGGGCGGCTGCTGTATACCGATTATGTCTACGCATTCGAACTCGCCGCGGTGATCCTGCTGGTGGCTATCGTGGCGGCCATCGCACTGACGCTGCGCCACCGCAAGGACAGCAAGTTCATCGATCCTTCCGTGCAGGTAAGGGTCAAAGCCAGGGACCGCCTGCGCATCGTGAAAATGAAAACGGAAAAAAGACCAGGGGTCGAGGGTCAGGATTCAGGGGAGACGAGCGCATGATTTCCTTGTCGCATTATCTGGTGCTGGGCGGCATCCTGTTTTCGATTGCAGTGCTGGGCATCTTCCTCAATCGCAAGAATGTGATCATTCTCTTGATGGCGATCGAACTGATGCTGCTGGCGGTGAACATGAATTTCATCGCGTTTTCGCATTACCTGGGCGACATTCACGGCCAGATATTCGTCTTTTTCATCCTGACAGTCGCTGCGGCCGAATCGGCCATCGGCCTGGCGATCCTGATAGTGCTATTCCGCAACCTGCACACGATCAATGTCGATGACCTCGATCATCTGAAAGGCTGATGACGATGGACATGCAGACGCTCTATCTGATCGTGCCGCTGGCGCCGCTTCTCGGCGCGATCGCCGCAGGTCTGTTCGGCAAGCTGATCGGACGTACCGGCGCCCATGTCGTCGCCATCGCCGGCGTGGCGGCTTCGCTTATCGCATCGGTGCTGGTGTTCCAGGACGTGCTCGCCGGCCATACCTACAACGGCACCGTCTACACCTGGATGGTGCTGGGCGACCTGCGCTTCGAGGTCGGCTTCCTGATCGATGCGCTGACCGCGATGATGATGCTGGTCGTCACTTTCGTCTCGCTGATGGTGCACATCTACACCATCGGCTATATGCACGACGACCCCGGCTACCAGCGCTTTTTCAGCTACATCTCGCTGTTCACCTTTTCGATGCTGATGCTGGTGATGAGCAACAACTTCCTGCAGTTGTTCTTCGGCTGGGAGGCGGTCGGACTGGTGTCATATCTACTGATCGGCTTCTGGTACACGAAAGAGACGGCGGTCTACGCCAGCCTCAAGGCCTTCCTGGTCAACCGCGTCGGCGACTTCGGTTTCATCCTCGGCATCGGGCTGGTGCTGGCCTATTTCGGTTCGCTCGACTACGCCACCGTGTTCGCCAAGGCGCCTTCGCTGGCCAGGGAGACCATCACCCTGTGGCCCGGCACCCCGTGGATGCTGATGACGGTGATCGGTATCCTCCTGTTCATCGGCGCGATGGGCAAGTCGGCGCAGTTTCCGCTGCACGTCTGGCTGCCCGACTCGATGGAAGGCCCGACGCCGATTTCCGCGTTGATCCACGCGGCGACGATGGTGACCGCCGGCATCTTCATGGTCGCGCGCATGTCGCCGCTGTTCGAACTGTCCGATGCGGCGCTGAGCTTCATCATGGTAATCGGTGCGATCACCGCGCTGTTCATGGGCTTCCTCGGCATGGTGCAGAACGATATCAAGCGCGTGATTGCCTATTCGACGCTGTCGCAGCTGGGCTACATGACGGTGGCGCTGGGCGCCTCGGCCTATTCGGTCGCGGTGTTCCACCTGATGACGCACGCCTTCTTCAAGGCGCTGCTGTTCCTCGCCGCCGGTTCGGTCATCATCGCCATGCACCACAACCAGGACATCCGCTACATGGGCGGCCTGAAGAAGTACATGCCGATCACCTGGGTCACCTCGCTGATCGGCTCGCTGGCCCTGATCGGCACCCCGTTTCTGTCGGGCTTCTATTCCAAGGAAACCATCATCGAGGCGGTCAAGTTGTCACACTTGCCCGGCTCGGAATTCGCCTATGTTGCGGTGCTGCTCGGGGTGTTCGTCACCGCCTTCTATTCCTTCCGCATGTATTTCCTGGTGTTCCACGGCAAGGAGCGTTTCCATCAGAGGCACGCCCACGGCAACGAGCCGGACGCGCACCACGGCCATGGCGGCACGCCCCACGAAACGCCGTGGGTGGTGACCGGGCCCTTGCTGGCGCTGGCGTTGCCCTCGCTGGCGATCGGCTACATGACCATCGAGCCGATGCTGTTCGGCGATTTTTTCGGCAGCGCGATCTACGTCGCCGATCGCCATCCGGTGATGCACGAACTCAACCTGCATTTCCTCGGCGCGGCGGCGATGGGCCTGCACGCGGTGATGACGTTGCCTTTCTGGCTGGCTGCTGCAGGCGTGGGGCTGTCGGCGTTCTTCTATCTCAAGCGTCCGGATATCCCGGCGGCCATCGCGCAACGCTTCAGGTTTCTGCATCAGATGCTGCTCAACAAATACTGGTTCGACGAACTCTATGGCTGGCTGTTTGCCAAGGGCGCACGCGTGCTGGGCGCCGGCCTGTGGCGGCGTGGCGATCAGAACGTGATCGACGGCTTCTTCATAAACGGCACGGCGCATATGGTCGAACGCTTTTCGCGCCTGCTCAAGGCCTTCCAGTCGGGCTACATCTACCACTACGCCTTCGCCATGCTGATCGGGGTGTTCGCCCTGGTGACCTGGTTCGCACGTTTGAACTGATCCATGCTGAACAACATCCTTTCCCTCGTTATCTGGGTGCCCATACTGGCCGGGGTAGTCGTGCTCGCCACCGGGTCCGATCGCAACGCGGCACTTGCCCGCTGGCTGGCTTTGTTCGGCGCGCTGCTGGGACTCATCGTCGCGCTTCCGCTGGCTACCGGATTCGACACCACCACCTCGGCGATGCAGTTTGTCGAGAAAACCGCCTGGATACCGACCTTCAACATTCACTATCACGTCGGTATCGACGGCATTTCGATGCCACTGATCCTGCTGAACAGTTTCATCACTGTGCTGGTGATAATTGCCGGCTGGCAGGTGATCCAGGACAAGGTGGCGCAGTACATGGCCGCCTTCCTCATCATGTCCGGCCTCATCAACGGAGTATTCGCGGCGCTCGACGGCATCCTGTTCTACGTCTTCTTCGAGGCCATGCTGATCCCGCTCTATCTGATTATCGGCGTGTGGGGTGGACCGAACCGTGTCTATGCTGCATTGAAGTTCTTCCTCTACACCCTGCTCGGCTCGTTCCTGATGCTGGTGTCGATGATCTATCTGTATTTCCAGTCGGGCGGCAGCTTCGACATCCAGACCTGGCACACCACCACGCTCGGCATGACGGCGCAGACGCTGATGTTCTTCGCCTTCCTGCTGGCCTTCGGGGTCAAGGTGCCGATGTGGCCGGTGCACACCTGGCTGCCCGATGCCCACGTCGAAGCACCTACCGGCGGCTCGGTCGTGCTGGCGGCGATCACGCTCAAGGTCGGTGCCTACGGTTTCCTGCGCTTCATTCTGCCGATCCTGCCGGATGCGAGCCATGAACTCGCCTGGCTCGTCATCACGCTGTCGCTGATCGCCGTTGTCTACATAGGACTCGTCGCGCTGGTGCAGTCCGACATGAAAAAACTCATTGCCTATTCGTCGGTCGCGCACATGGGTTTCGTCACCCTCGGCTTTTTCATGTTCAATACGCTGGGTGCAGAAGGCGGGCTGGTGCAGATGATTTCGCATGGTTTTGTCTCTGCCGCGCTGTTCCTCTGTATCGGTGTCATGTATGACCGCCTGCATTCGCGCCAGATCAAGGATTACGGCGGACTGGCCAGCAGGATGCCGGTATTTGCCGCCTTCTTCATGCTGTTTGCCATGGCCAATGTGGGCCTGCCGGCCACCAGCGGTTTCGTTGGCGAATTCATGGTCATCATGGCATCAAGCCAGGTCAATTTCTGGTTTGCCTTCGTTATCGCTACAACGCTGATCACTGGCGCGTCCTATACCTTGTGGATGTACAAGCGGGTGGTATTCGGCGCCGTCACCAATCCGCATGTCGAAGAAATGACTGACGTCAATGCGCGCGAAATCCTGTTGCTCGGCGTGCTTGCCGTCCTGGTGCTCGGCATGGGGCTGTATCCCAAGCCGTTTACCGACGTCATGCATGTATCGGTGGTCGACCTGTTGGCGCACGTCGCCCAAAGTAAACTGCCTTAAGGTTCCAAGATGAGCGACTTCCTTACCCAATTCGCCCCCGCGCTGCCCGAGATTTTCGTGCTGGCGATGGTCTCGCTGATCCTGGTGATCGACGCCGCGGTCGACGACAGCAAGCGCTATGTCGCTTATGTGCTGTCGCTGGCCACGCTGGCCGGCGCGGCTTTCCTCACCGCGAACGATTTCTCTACCATGCCGGTACTGGCACTCGGCGGCCTCTTCATCGACGACCCGCTGTCCGACGTGCTGAAGCTGTGCCTCTATCTGACGGTCGCGGTGGTGCTGGTGTACTCGCGCGACTATCTGCGGGTACGTGGGCTCTACAAGGGCGAATTCTTTGTGCTGGCACTGTTTGCGCTGCTGGGCATGATGGTGATGGTGTCGGCCAGCCATTTCCTCACGCTGTATCTCGGCCTCGAACTGTTGTCGCTGTCCCTGTATGCCATGGTCGCATTGCAGCGCGATTCCGGCGTGGCGTCCGAGGCGGCGATGAAATACTTCGTGCTGGGTGCGCTGGCGTCGGGCATGCTGCTCTACGGCATGTCGATGGTCTATGGCGTCACCGGCTCGCTGGCGCTGGCCGACATCGCACAGAACCTGTCCGATGGCACCGACCTGCGCATTCCCTTGGTGTTCGGCATCGTCTTCATCGTCGCCGGCCTCGCTTTTAAACTTGGTGCAGTGCCGTTCCATATGTGGCTGCCGGACGTCTACGAAGGTGCGCCGACCGCGATGACGCTGTTTATCGGTTCTGCCCCAAAAATCGCCGCATTTGCCTTTGTGATTCGTATCCTGGGGCAAGGACTGGAATCGCAGATGGTCGATTGGCGCGACATGTTGGTGATCCTGTCCGTGCTGTCGATGGCGCTTGGAAATATCGCAGCCATTGCGCAAGCCAACCTGAAACGCATGCTTGCCTACTCGACTATTTCACACATGGGTTTCATGCTGCTGGGTATTCTCGCCGGCTCGCAGAACGGCTACGGCAGTGCGATGTTCTATGTGCTGGTGTATGCACTGATGAGCCTGGGCGCATTCGGCATGATCCTGCTCTTGTCGCGGGCCGGATTCGAAGCCGACCGGCTGGACGACTTCAAGGGCCTGAATCGCCGCAGCCCGTGGCTTGCCTTCATGATGCTGCTGCTGATGTTCTCGATGGCCGGCATACCGCCTACCGTGGGCTTTTATGCCAAACTGTCGGTGCTTCAGGCTGTGATCGGGATCGATTACGTCTGGCTGGCGGTGGCGGCGGTGATGTTCTCGCTGATCGGCGCTTTTTACTACCTGCGCATCGTCAAGCTGATGTACTTCGACACGGCCCACGACACGGCGCCGATCGTTGCCAGTCCTGACAGCCGCGTCATCATGTCAGCCAACGGCCTCGCGGTGCTGGCGCTCGGCATCATGCCGCAGCCGCTGATGGCGGTGTGCGTGCACGCCATCGGCGCGTCCTTCTGAGTTATTTCCGCCGGAGCAGACCTGCTCCGGCGTTACCCGGCTTTTCAAATTCAACGTGAATTTCTCCACCACCCTGCTGCTGGTTCTGGCGTTCGTCGCCGCCAACCTGCCGTTCCTCGTCGAGCGGATTTTCTTCGTCATCCGGCCCAGGGCCGGCAGCAAGAATTTCGCCTGGCGCTTGCTGGAATTGATCGTGATGTTTTTCGTGATGGGCGGTATCGCGCTGCTGCTGGAAAGCAGGGGGGGCGACGTCCACAAGCAGAATTGGGAGTTCTACGCAGTCAACACTGCGCTGTTCGTGGTGCTTGCCTATCCGGGCTTTGTCTACCGCTACCTGTGGCGGCGGCGCGGCGGGTAGGGAGGAATGTGAATGTGTTGATGTAGGACCGGATACTCCACATGTCTGCGTTTATCCGTCGCAATGAATCCACCCAGGCATCAACCAGCGGAATCAAGAATGGACACCATTGAATTCAAACTGCGCGGCGAGTACGTCGCCCTCTGCGACCTTCTCAAACTCACCGGCGTCGCGGACAGCGGCGGGCAGGGCAAGCTGATGATCGCCAACGGCGAAGTCACCGTTGACGGCCAGCCCGAAAGTCGCAAGACGGCGAAAATACGGGCGAACCAGACGGTGCGGTGCCTTGGGCGGAATATTTTGACCGTGGCAGGTTGAGCTTCCAGCCTCGGGTACGAACAACTGGGGAGAGGCTGCAGTTTACGGGGTGCCCCTGCGCTTCGATCAGCTGTTCGCGCCGCGACGCCGCTATCGTCATGGGATTCGTTTAAGGTCGTGCATTGGTACACCCACGCCTATTTCTTCCTGTCCCAGGATCAGCGCCGTGCCGGCCGGGTGGCAGGCGCTGCGACAGGGGCTGACGCGGGCAGCTGTCCATAAAGCTCGGTAACACGATCCATCATTTCGAGAATGCGTTCGCTGGTGGTGGCCACATTGACGGCATCATGAGGATTCTTGTTGCCGACATTTTGTTCTTGCAGGGAGTTCTCGAAGAAAATCCATTGGGTACGGGCCATACTCAATTCGCTACTGATCTTGCCGGTATTTTCGGGAGCATGATCCAATGCATTCAGGGCGCTAACGAATTCGCGTTTGGCGAGCTGCATCTCGGCGTTCATGTTCGGGGTGCTGATCCCCCACTGTCGGAACATGTAAAACTTGGCCAGGCGTTGCGACAGCATGCGCTGTCGGCCGGAGATATTGATCAGGCGACCCACGCTGGTAGGGGATGAAAGTTCGAATTGTGTCGTGCCCAAGTGGGCTACACTCAAAGCATCCTCGTTGATTTGGGCGATGAGTCGCGCGTTTTTCAGGCTGGGCGTTCCGATCAGGAGCTGGCGGTAGAGTTTCCAGTTGGCATCCAGATCCGCGTAGGTGGCTTTTATATCTGCCGACGGGGCAAAGGCCTTGAGTTCGTTCAGGTGTTCCTGGTAGAGATTGACGGACACCTCCAGGATGTGGCGTGACTTGTCGGTTAGGATGTCCAGGCCAATCTGACAATAGGCCTTGGCCATACGCTGCGACAACATGCGCAAGCGACCAGCCTTGTTGATGGCCTCGTTGGAATTGGTGATGGCGGTGGCCCGGGCAGGCTGTGTCGGAACGACAGACGCTGCGAACAGGATTACGCTGCGGACCAGGAAATCTCTACGTGAGATGTTCGGCATAATATTTTCCTTACAAGGTTTCTACGTACGCTGCCAGGTTGCCGATATCTTCGTCGGTCAGTTCGGCTGCCCACGGCGCCATCAGATTGGTCATTGGCCCCACGTGAGTGCCGCTGCGGTACAGCTTCAGCATCAATTCGACCCGTTCTGCAGTCAGGCCGGCAATGGGCGGCGTGAACTTGCCTCCCTGGCCGGTGCGGTGATGGCACAGGCGGCAGATGGATTCATACTTGACCATACCGGCACGTACCTTGGCGCCGTGAATGGGGTCGGCGGCTTCCAGTCGTTCCACTTTGGCCAGGTCCGGACCTCGCCGCTTTTCCGGATCGCCGCTTTGGATGATGTTCTGCAACGCGAAGTGCACGCCGATGCCGACTGCGACCACCAGGATGAGCCAGCTGAGCTTACGTAACATGCGGGCTCCCTTTTTGGACCCGGGTGAGGTCTTCACGGGTGCGGGGATCGGTCATGGCGATACGACAAAAGTGGGAGGGCGCTGCCACCCGAAGGGGTGGCAGCGCCCGGTTCAGCAATAGATGATTACGCGATACGGCGCTTGGTGCGCACGATCTGGTAGGAACGCGTCAGATAACCGATCGGGAAGCTCCAGATGTGCACCAGACGGGTGAACGGGAACAGCAGGAACAGCGACAGGCCGAAGAACAGGTGGAGACGGAACACCATTTCGACACTGCCTACCAGTTCCGGCTTCGGGCTGAACAGCACGATGCTCTTCGCCCACTGCGCCAGCGCCATCATGGTGTCGGCACTGCCCTGTGCGGCGTGGTGCGCGGTGGTGAAGGTGGTGGCCAGACCGAACAGCAGGGTGACCAGTACCCAGGCCAGGATGAAGATATCCGACGAACGGCTGGTTGCACGCACACGCGGATTGGTCAGGCGACGCCATATCAGCATCGCGCCGCCGATCAGGCACAGGATGCCGAGAAAGCCGCCGCCATACATGGCGATGTTCTGCTTGCCGAGCGAGGACAGACCGATGGTGCCCCAGATGGCGTAGGGCGCCAGCAGGCCGACCAGGTGGCCGAAGAAGATGCCGATGACGCCGATGTGGAACAGGTTGCTGGACAGGCGCATGCCCGCCGTGGAGAGCAACTGGCTGGACGCGCTCGTCCAGCCGTATTGCTCGCGGTCGAAGCGGATCCAGCTGCCGATCACGAATACGCTCAGGCAGATGTAAGGATAAATACCAAAAATCAGGTTGTTCCAGCTATACATAGATTCGTTCATTTCATACCTCCTTAAGCGGCCAGTCGGGTGAGCGTGGCGCGGCTTTTAACGATGGAAAGCAGGGGCGCATAGGGGGTTCCGGCCTTGGTCAGGTTGTCGGTCAGCACCGTCAGCACCTTGTTGGCGTCGGACAGGAAGGTCGTTGCCTCGTTGTCTTCCAGCATGGCGGCGAATTCAAGGACCAGCGGCAGGAAATCGGGCAGCTCGTTGCTCGCCACCGTGATGCCGTAATCCTTGTACAGCTCGCCGAGGTCGATCAGTGCCGGGCCGCGATTCCTGTCGTTGTCGTCGCCGAACAGATGGTGGGTCAGGTGCAGACTGTGCTCCGGCGTCAGATCGAACGTCTTCACATAGTCTTCCTGCAGATCGATCAGCGGCGTATTGGCCAGGTGATCGAGCAGCTTCCGCATGGATACCTTTTCCGCCATGTCGATATTTTGGCTTTTCCCGATTTCATCGCGGATTTCCGGCAGATGGTCGATCAACTCCCGATCCGGATAATCCAGCAATGCCGACAGTATTTTGTAGATGGACATGATGTTTCCTCTCAGCTTTTGTCTGCGGACGGAGCCAGTTCGGCGGGTTCCAGCGTTTCCTTGCGGCGACGCGGGAACAGGGTGATCTTGCTGATGCCTGCCGAAGAGTTGTTGCCGAAGGTGAAGCCGTTCTGGCCCTGGAAGCCGTAGGCATCCTCCATCCGTTCTTCCTCATGGCCGGTGGGAATGACGTAGCGATCTTCGTAGTTGGCAATCGCCAGGTAACGGTACATCTCCTTGGCTTGGTCTTCGGTGATCCCGGCGGCATTCAGGGCGCGCGTGTCCGCGACGCCTTCCACGTGCACCGAGCGCTGGTAGCTGCGCATGGCGATCAGGCGGTTAAGAGAGTTGCGAATCGGCTCTTCCTTGCCTGCGGTGAACAGGTTGGCCAGGTACTTGGTCGGCGTGCGCATCGCGCTGGCCAGGGGAATGGCGCCGTCCGGGCCGACCGGCAGGTTGCCCTGGTCGATCTGCGATTGCACCGGAGAGAGCGGCGGCACGTACCACACCATCGGCAGGGTGCGGAATTCCGGGTGCAGCGGGAAGGCAATTTTCCAGTCGATCGCCATTTTGTAGATCGGCGATTTCTGCGCGGCGATGATCCAGTCTTCGTTGATGCCTTCGGCCCGTGCTGCGGCAATCACGGCCGGGTCGTTGGGGTCGAGGAAGATACTGCACTGCGCTTCGTACAGGTCCTGCTCGTTGCTGGTGCTGGCCATGGCTTCGATCTTGTCGGCGTCATACAGCATGATGCCGTTGTAGCGGATGCGGCCGACGCAGGATTCCGAGCAGATTGTCGGCATGCCGGATTCGACGCGCGGGTAGCAGGCGATGCACTTCTCGGCCTTGCCGGATTCCCAGTTGTAGTACACCTTTTTGTAAGGGCATGCGCTCATGCAGAAACGCCAGCCACGGCACTTGTCCTGGTCGACCAGCACGATGCCGTCTTCTTCGCGCTTGTAGAGCGAGCCGGACGGGCAGGCCGCGACGCAGGCCGGATTCAGGCAGTGGTTGCAGATGCGCGGCAGATACATGTTGAAGGTGTTCTCGAACTGGCCGAGCATATCCTTCTGGATGTTGTCCAGGTTTTTGTCCACGCTGCGCTTGGAAAACTCGCCGGCCAGATCGTCTTCCCAGTTCGGGCCCCAGGTGATTTTTTCCATCGGGTCGCCGGTAATCATCGACAGCGGGCGTGCGGTCGGCGCCGCCTCGGACAGTGGCGCGTTCTGCAGGCGCGCGTAATTGTAGGTGAACGGCTCGTAGTAATCGTCGATTTGCGGCAGATCCGGGTTGGCGAAGATGTTCAGGAGCTTCGACATGCGCCCGCCGGATTTCAACTCCAGCTTGCCGCCATTGAGCATCCAGCCGCCTTTCCATTTCTCCTGGTTCTCCCACTGCTTGGGGTAGCCGACGCCGGGCTTGGACTCGACGTTGTTGAACCAGACGTATTCCACGCCCTTGCGATTGGTCCAGGTGTTCTTGCATGTCACCGAGCAGGTGTGGCAACCGATGCATTTGTCCAGGTTGAAGACAAATGCGAATTGTGCACGTACTTTCATTGGGTTTCTCCTAATTTATCCTGTTCACGCGACGATCAACGCTTGCCGATTCCGGGCGGGTTGAGCTGTGCTTCGCGTTCCGGAGTAAGCGGGCGTTCCAGCCAGTCGATATCCTTGTCAGCCACCTTGCGCATGATGATCTCGGTATCGCGGTTACTGCCCACGGTGCCGTAGTAGTTGAAGGCGTAGGCCAGTTGCACGTAGCCACCGATCATGTTGGTCGGCTTCATGACGACGCGTGTCACCGAGTTCAGAATGCCGCCGCGTTTGCCGGTGGTATTCGATCCGGGCACGTTCACGATTTTTTCCTGGGCGTGATACATCATGGCCACGCCGCGCGACACGCGCTGCGAGACAACCGCTCGTGCAACCGTCGCACCGTTATGGTTGATCGCCTCGACCCAGTCGTTGTCCTCGATCCCGGCCGCCTTGGCGTCGACCTCGGAAATCCACACGTAAGGGCCGCCGCGGAACAACGTCAGCATGCGCAGGTTGTCCTGATAGGTCGAATGGATGCCCCACTTGGAGTGCGGCGTAATCCATTTCAGCTTGATATGCTTCTCGGCCAGGATGCTCGGCGAAAGTTTGGTAAACGACTTCATGTCCTGCGGCGGCTTGTGCACGCAGAAGCCTTCGCCGAAGTCCAGCATCCACTCGTGATCCTGATAGAAATGCGCGCGGCCGGTCAGGGTGCGGAACGGAATGTGCTCGTGAATATTGGTGTAGCACGAGGTGTAGGACACCGTTTCGGACTCGATCCCCGACCAGGTCGGCGCGGTAATGATCTTGCGCGGCTGTACCTGGATGTCGGCGAAGGTAATCTTGTCTTCGTGACGGGCCGAGTACAGGTGATGGTGGTCGATACCGGTTTTCTTCGACAGTGCAGTCCAGGACTTGTGCGCGACTTCACCGCAGGTTTCCGGTGCCATGCGCAACACCGAATCGCATACCTTGATGTCTTCCTCGAGTGAAGGCATGCCAAAGGACACGCCCGGCACTTTCACCGTGCCGTTCATCACCTTGAGCTGGTCATATTCCATCTCGGTATTCCAGTCGATGCCCTTGACGTTGTTGCCGATCTTGACCATCAATGGGCCGATGGCGATGTACTTCTTGTAGGTGTCGGCAAAGTTGCGCTCGACCACTTTGAGCAGCGGCATGGTCTTGCCGGGAATCGGATCGCACTCGCCTTTGCTCCAGTCCTTGACCTCACCGAAGGGCTGAGCCATTTCGAATGGCGAGTCATGCTGCATCGGCAGGGCAACGATGTCCTTGCGCATGCCGAGGTGCTTTTCGGCCAGGGTCGAGAAGGTTTCTGCGATGTTCTTGAAAATCTGCCAGTCGGACTTGGACTGCCAGCCAGGTGACACGGCTTCCGACAACGGATGCATGAAGGGGTGCATGTCGGTGGTATTGAGGTCGTTCTTCTCATACCAGGTGGCCGTCGGCAGAACGATATCGGAGTACGAACCGGTGGAATTCAGACGGAAGTTGATGTCGACCATCAGGTCCAGCTTGCCGATAGGCGCTTCATCGTGCCATTTGACCAGTTTGTTTTCGGATCCGGCACCGGATTCCTGCAGCACGCCGTTCTGTGCACCGAGCAGGTGCTTGAGGAAGTACTCGTGGCCCTTGGCGGACGAGCCGATCAGGTTGGCGCGCCAGACGAACAGATTGCGCGGCCAGTTGACAGGATTATCCGGGTCGGCGAATGCCACATCCAGCGAGCCGTCCTTGAGCTTGCCGATCACGTGCCGGGCGATGCCGGCCTCGTCGGTGGCGCCGGCCTTCTCGGCTTCGCTAACCAGGTCGAGCGGGTTGGCGTTCCAGTGCGGTGCCGATGGCAGCCAGCCCATGCGAACCGCTGCGACGTTGTAGTCGGCCAGCGAGTAGCCCTTGTACTTGCCCTTTCCGGCGGGCGAGGTGAGGTCGTCGCCACGTAGCGTTTCATAGCGCCACTGGTCGGTGTGGAAATACCAGTAGGAGGTGGAGTTCATTTGGCGCGACGGACGTTGCCAGTCGGTGGCGAAGGCGATCGGCGCCCAACCGGCCTGCGGACGCAGTTTTTCCTGGCCCACGTAGTGCGCCCAGCCGCCGCCCGATTGACCCACGCAACCGCAGATGTGCAGCAGGTTCATCACGCCGCGGTACATCATGTCGTTGTGGTACCAGTGGTTGATCGCAGCACCCATGATCACCATGGATTTGCCGTGAGTCTTGGAGGCGTTGTACGCAAACTCGCGACCGGTGCGCTCGATGTCGGCAGCTTTCACGCCGGTGACTTTTTCAGCCCAGGCCGGGGTATAGGCCACGGCGGCATCCTGGTAATCCCTGGCCACGTTGGCGCCGCCCAGACCACGGTCAATACCGTACTGTGCAATCTGCATGTCAAACACGGAAGTAACCAGCGCTTCTTCACCGTTGGCCAGCTTGATCTTGCGCACGGGCACATTGCGCCACAACAAATCGCCTTCACCCGGCTCGAAGTGCGGGAAGCCAACTGAAGCCACCGCATCCTTGCTGTCGATACATGACAGCTCGGCCAGAATTTCCTGCTGGCTGGCAGCGTTCTTGGGCAATAGATTCCACTTGCCTTCTTCGCCCCAGCGGAAGCCGATCGAGCCATTGGGCACGACGAGGGACTTGGACATCTCGTCAAAGACGATGGTTTTCCAGTCGGGATTGTTGGTCTCGCCCAGTGCGCCGTCCAGATCGGATGCACGCAGGCAGCGGTCGGATACATAGCCTTCGCCATGCTGGCGCAGCATCACCAGAATCGGCAGGTCGGTGTATTTACGGGCGTATTCCGAGAAGTAGGGGTCCTGCTTGTCGATGTAGAACTCTTTCAGTGCCACGTGTCCCATCGCCAGGAAGGCGGCGGTGTCGGTGCCCGGGTTGACCGGCATCCACAGGTCGGAGGCCTTGCAATACTCGGCGTAATCGGGCGCCATCGAGATGACCTTGGCACCCTTGTAGCGTACTTCGGAGACGAAGTGGGCATCCGGCGTACGCGTGGTCGGCAGGCTGGAGCCGCAGACGATGATGTAGGTGGAGTTGTACCAGTCGGCCGATTCCGGCACGTCGGTCTGCTCACCCCAGGTCTGCGGAGATGCGGCCGGCAGGTCGCAATACCAGTCGTAGAAGGAACCGCAGGCGCCGCCGATCAGCGACAGATAGCGCGCACCGGATGCATAGGAAATCTGCGACATCGCCGGAATGGGCGAGAAACCGAAAATCCGGTCAGGGCCGTATTTTTTGATGGTATAGACGTTGGCAGCAGCGACGATTTCTTTCACTTCCTGCCAGTCGGCACGCACGAAACCACCCAGGCCGCGTACGGCTGTGTATTTTTTGCGCTTGTTTTCGTCAGCCTGAATGGCGGCCCAGGCCTCGACCGGATCCTTGCCGGACTTGCGCTCGGTGCGGTACAAGTCCAGCAGGCGGCCGCGGATCAGCGGGTATTTGATGCGCTGCGGGCTATACAGATACCAGGAGAAAGAGGCGCCACGCTGGCAGCCGCGCGGCTCGTGATCCGGCAGGTCTTCGCGGGTGCGCGGGTAGTCGGTCTGCTGCATTTCGAACGCAACCAGGCCGTTCTTGACGAAAATCTTCCACGAGCAGCCGCCGGTGCAGTTCACGCCGTGCGTGGAGCGAACCACCTTGTCATGCGCCCAGCGATGACGATAGGCGTCTTCCCACTGACGATCCTCGTTGGTAACGATGCCGTGGTTGTCGGAGAAGGTCTCTTTGATTTTTTCGAAAAACTTCAAACGGTCGAGAAAGTGGCTCATTTCATGATTCCTATCGTGTCAATTCGATTGCGTTGTTTCATTCACGGGTATTACGGCTGTTACGGGTTCTTGATTTCCGAGCCTGGCCGCAGATAGAACCACCAGTTCAGGATCAGGCACAGGGCATAAAATATAGCGAAGCCGTACATCGCGTTTTGCGGGGTGCCGGCCTTGATCTGCGCGCCGATCACGACCGGGGCGATGAAGGCGCCGTACGCTGCGACAGCGGAAGTCCAGCCCAGTACCGGGCCAGCCTGCACGCGGTCGAAGATCACGCCGACGGTGCGGAAGGTCGACCCGTTGCCGATGCCGGAAGCGGCGAACAGCACCACGAACAGCACCATGAAGATCATGAAATACTGTTCAGGCGTGGCGGAGTTGTAGGCCAGGAACATCACGTAGCCGGTTGCCGCGGAGGCTACCACCATGACGACCGAAATCAGCTGGGTCACGATGGAGCCACCCACCTTGTCGGAAATCCAGCCGCCCACCGGGCGGATCAGCGCGCCGACGAAGGGGCCGATCCAGGCGTAGGTGAGTGCCGACACCGCGTTGGGGTTTTTGGTGGTGTGGGTCATTACGCCGTCTACAAGCTCATGCTGGAAGCCGAAGATCACCGTGATGGCAAGAGGCAGTGCCATCGAGAAGCCGATGAACGAACCGAAGGTCAGCACATACAGCACGGTCATGGACCAGGTGTGCTTGTTACTGAAGATGGTGAATTGCTTGGCGATGTTCGCCTTCATTTCGCCGAACGCCGCGAGCTTCATCACGAACAGCGTGCCGACCATGATCAGCGGCAAGGCCACCCACATGTTCAACAGGCCCAGGCCGGTCGGCGCCGGGAGGTACAGGTACAGGCCCACGCCGGCAGTCACGAAAGCCAGGCCGTAGAGCCACAGGATCTTGATGAAGGCGGAAATCGTCGAGCCGATGTTGGGTGAAATCGGCATCAGGTTGTTCATGCCGAAAAAGCCGAGGAAGGCCAGCGGCACCAGCGCCAGCAGCCAGACAAAACCGGCGTTCTGGATATAGGTGGGCGTGCCGGCCAGAATCTTGCCGAGAATCCAGCCGCTATCCTTGATCAGGGTCATCGGTTCGCCCGCCAGCGCACCGAAGATGCCGGCGGTCATCACCAGCGGGATCAGGACCTGCATGGTGGTGACGCCGAAGTTGCCGAGGCCGGCATTGAGGCCGAGCGCCGTGCCCTGCAGGCGTTTCGGGAAGAAGGTGCTGATGTTGGACATCGAGCAGGCGAAGTTGCCGCCGCCGATACCGGACAGCAGCGCCATCAACTGGAACGCCCACAGCGGCGTGTCCTTGTCCTGAAGGGCGAGACCGGTGCCGATGGCAGGAATCATCAGCAGCGCAGTGGTCAGGAAAATGGTGTTGCGGCCGCCGGCGATACGGATGAAGAACGAAGCGGGGATCCTCAGCGTGGCGCCTGCCAGGCCGGCGATGGCGGTCAGAGTGAACAGCTGCTCAGGCTTGAACGGGAAGCCCAGGTTCAGCATCTGCACTGTGATGATTCCCCACATCAGCCAGACGGCGAAGCCCATCAGAAGGCTGGGGATGGAAATCCACAGGTTGCGGTTGGCAATTTTCTTGCCGGTGGACTCCCAGAACTTCTGGTTCTCCACATCCCATTCCTTGATGTTGATCGACATTTCTCAAACCTCCTTAGATTATTTAAAAGTGCTACTTATTCCAGCGTATCCAGTGCTTGTGGCTTTTTATGGCGCGCCCGGTCAAGCGGCCTGACCTCGGTCCAGTACATCCACATCAGAGACACCCATACGATGCCGAACATCAGCATGAAGGCGGAGGAGCGGATGCCCGTCAGGTCGACCAGCGCACCGAACATGATCGGCATGAAGAAGCCGCCCAGGCCGCCCGCCAGTCCCACCACACCGGAGATCACGCCGATGTTTTTCGGGTAGTCGTCGGAAATGTACTTGAACACCGATGCCTTGCCGATCGCAAAGGCGATACCCAGGGTGAACATGATGATGGTGAAGGCGGTGGGGCCGAGCCCTATGTGGAATGTGGCAGGGCCGGTCACGGTATGGATGGTGAACTCGGTCTGCGGGTAGGACAGGAAGAACAGGCAGACCAGCGATATCCACAGCACCCACCAGGTCATGGTGTGGGCGCCATACTTGTCGGAGAAGTGGCCGCCGATCGCACGCAGCACGCCGCCCGGAATACTGAAGGCCGCGGCCAGCAGGGCGGCGGTCTTGAGGTCGAAGCCGTATTCGGAAACGTAGTACTTGGTCATCCACAGCGCCAGCGCCACATAGCCGCCGAACACGATGGAATAGTACTGGCTCAATTTCCACACCTTGGGATCCTTGAAGGCGGCGAGCTGCTCGCGGATGGTGACGCTCTTGCCCACCTTGTGGCCGGGGTCGGAAAAGGTAAAGAACCAGAAGAGGATGGCGGTAACCAGCATCAATACCGCATAAACCTTAGGCACCATCGCCCAGCCGTAGCCCACCACAATGATAGGGGCCACCAGTTTGGTCACCGCCGCGCCGGTGTTGCCGGCACCGAAAATGCCCATGGCCAGGCCTTGGCGTTCACGGGGAAACCAGCGCGCACAGTAGGCAATGCCCACGGTAAACGAGCCGCCCGCAACGCCGACGAACAGGCTGGTAAAGAGGAAATGCCAGTACTCGGTGGCGCGTGAAATCATCCAGATCGGGATGACGGTGGACAGCATCAGGATGAAAAACACGATGCGCCCGCCGAATTTGTCGGTCCACATCCCCAGCGGCAGCCGGATCAGGGAGCCGGTGAGCACCGGCATCGCGATCAGGAGACCGAACTGGGTCTCGTTGAGGTCGAGCATTTTCTTGATGGGAATGCCGATCACGGCAAACATCATCCAGATCATGAAGCAGACAGTGAACGCAATCGTGCTTGCAGTCACCACGGACCATGCCTTGTATTGTTGCGTAGCCATGCTATTCCCCCATTTGTCTGGTTTATGCACTGATGACGAGAATAGTTTTTTGCCGGGCCGCGGTATATAGGCAGGACTGCGGATTTTGAGCGGAAAAAAGAACAGTGATTCGCTACGCCATCAGGCCGCCAGGACTAGTTCTTGTGGCCGGGTGGGATAGTTCTTTTGGGGGATATGCCTGGCGGGAATTGTCGAGCGACAGCCAGGTCGAGGCGCGGGTCAGGGCCTTTTGCAGGGTCGGCAAGGCGTTACGATGCGACCTGCCTGTGCCGGGGCTCGTTCAGTCTTTTTGCACCAAGCCGTGTTCCACAGCATAGACCGCCGCCTGCACCCGGCTGGTCAGGTGAAGTTTCTTGAGAATATTCTGCACGTGGATCTTGACCGTGCTTTCCGCCACGTTGAGGGTGTGCGCCATTTCCTTGTTGCTTACGCCCTTGGCGAGCAGGGCGATGATCTCTTTTTCGCGCGGGCTGAGCTTTTCCTTGTCGTCCTCCTGCGCGACACCTTCCTTGCCCATGCGGACGCCCATCATCAGCTTGCCGGTCATCTGCGGCGACACCACCGACTCGCCGCGTGCGGCGGAGCGAATGGCATTCAGCAGAAAATCGGTTTCAATGTTTTTCAGCAAGTAGCCGCGGGCGCCGGCGCGGATCGTTTCGATCAGGTCTTCGGCGTCCTCCGACACGGTCAGCAGCAGCACGTTGCACGTCGGCACTTCCTCGGACAGCAGCTTGACCGCTTCACGCCCGCCGATGCCCGGCATGTGCAGGTCGAGCAGCACCACGTCGGGCTGGAGGGATTTGGCGCGTTTCAGTCCCTCCAGGCCGTCGCCGGCTTCGCCCACCACCTCGAAGTCCTCCTGCCGCTGCAGCAGCGCCTTGATGCCGCTCCTGAACAGGGTGTGGTCGTCGACGATCAATATACGAATCGGTTGGTTCATGCAGTTCCCTTCGGCTGTTTGGTAAGCGTCAGGGATACGCGCGTGCCTTCTCCCTGCGCAGAGGCGATTGCCAGTTGCGCGCCGATACGATGCGCTCTTTCCTTCATGATCTTGAGTCCGACATGTTGTTCTGCGTCGATGCTGGATTTTGGTCCGGAGTCGAATCCCTTGCCGTTGTCGATGACGATAATGCGATATCCCTCGTTTTGCTCCATTTCAACGTCAACCTGTGTCGCCTGGGCATGTTTGCGCACATTGGACAAGGCTTCCTGAATGATGTGCAGCAACTGGATCACGTATTCCGGCGCCAGGGGTGCGCCGCCGCCGCGCTGCCGGAAGCGGGTCTTGATCCCGGTCTGGCCCTCGAATTTCTCCAGTGTGCTGGTGATCGCGCTGGCCAGATCGGCATGTTCCATACGGGTGCGGAAGTGCACCAGCAACTCGCGCACGACGTCATAGCTTTCCTGCACCCCTTCGCGAATCTGCGCCAGTCCTTCCATGGCCTCGGTATTGTTGCCGCGACGGAGCGAGTCTGCCAGCATCTGCACCTGAATGTTAAGGAAGGCGAGGGACTGGGCGATGCTGTCGTGGAGTTCCTGAGCGATCAGATTGCGCTCTTCCGATACCGCCATTTCCTTTTCTCGCGAAACCAGGCGCTGGTTCTCGATTGCGACGCCGAGGTGCTGGCCGATGGTTTCGAGCAGCAGGATTTCATGGCTGTCGAACACATGCGGCTCGTGGAAAAAGAGGTTGAAAATGCCCAGCACCTGCTTCTTGGAGCGGATCGGGATGGCGGAAACAGACTGGAAGCCGTCCCGCTTGCAGCGGTTCAACAGCGGTCGCGGCGTTTCGATATTGAGGTCCCAGGATATCGGCGTGCCGTCCCGAGCCGATTCGCCGCACAGGCATTCGCCCAGCGTCAGGCATTCTTCCTCTTTGGCGAATTTTTCCGACACGCCTTCATGGATGATGATATGCAGGGCATTCGAATTCGGCGCAGCCAGGCGCACCAGTCCACCCTGCGCTGTGAGGACGCCCATCAGTTTTTTCAGCACCTCGCGGCACAAGTCTTCCACCGAAGCCGGTTTGTTGAGGAAGGCAGCGAAGTCATACAATATCGCCAGTTCCTGATTTTTGTCTTCCAGGCTCCTGGTTTTTTCCTGCACCCGGTCTTCCAGCGTGCCATAGAGATTTTGCAGCCGGTCGGCCATCTGGTTGAAGCCATCGGCGAGCGCGCCGAATTCATCCTGACTTTGCACCGGCAGACGCACGCTGAAATCGGCTGCCGCCATGCGCTGTATGCCGTCCTGCAGCTTGGCCACCGGCCGGATCACCATCACGAAGAACAGATAGATCAGAATGAGGGTGCCGACCATCGACAGCACCACCAGGCTGATCTGGAATGAGCGCAGCAGGGTGGTATTGCGGGTATTGCTTTGCTCCACCATCAGCACCAGATCGTTTACCATGCTGACGAAATTCACCAGGGCCGGCTGGTAGGCGGTAATAAGCGTCAATTGGCCCGCCACCCTTTCGCTGTTCATGATTTCAAGCGTCAGCGGCTTTATCCGTTCCTCCCATTCCTGGTGCAGCAGCTTCATTTGCTGTCGCACTTCCTGCTCCTTCGGCAGGAACAGCGGCCGCGCCTGATTGCCTTCTTCCAGTGTGCGCAGGGTGGATTCGAACAAGCCGATTTCCTTGAGGATTTCGGCATCGATCACGACGCTGTCGGTGTTTTCGTGGGTGCTTTGCGACAGCAGGTAGGCCATGCGGTAGGAGCGCATGCGCGCGCTGCCGGCATCGTTGATCGCCGCGCCGGCGCCTTCCAGCTGCCAGGAAATATAGAGGGTCATGCCGATCGCGGCGAGCGCAACAAAAAAGAAAAAGATCAGGATGTTGACGATCTTGGTGCCAAGCTTTTGATTAAGGGCGGCCATCAGACAATCTTATCGATACGGGGTGCCGGTAAACTACCGGGAACGGTTGGGGGGATCAAGCGTCGCGATGCGGGGATGCTGCACACCACCCGCGCATGGCCTGTGTTTTTTCGTCAAGAGCGGCAACAAGAACCTTACCGCAATTCCAGTCCGGTCAGGGCCGCACTTACAGGAAGCAGAACGTAAACCGCCCGTCGTCGAACGTTACCGCCAGTCGCGCCCCGCGGTTCTTCGCATAGTCCCACGATCCCCTGGTGGCGCAGCCTTCGTGGCATTCACTCACCCCTGCCGGCGATTCCAGATCGCGCTCGCGGTCGTACCAGCTCAGCAACATGGCATCGTCGTCCAGCTGCTGCCGGGCGATGGCCGTCGCCAGTTTCAACGCGGCGTTGAAGTCGAGGCCCAGTTCGGCTGTGTCGAGGCGAAGCGTTTTCATAATGCGATATGCGTAAGCGCTTTTAATGCGCCTGGCTTCATAAATGCGCTTTCAGCGCATAAAGCATGTCCAGCGCGGCCTTCGGGGTGAGGGTGTCGGGGTCGAGCTCGCGCAGCTGGTCGAGCGCGGGGTGCGGCGGCGGATCGTCGTTGGGGAGGTGGGCGGCGAACAGGTCGCCCTGCGGGCCGGGCTGCAGCTGCGCGTCCTCAAGTTCGCGCAGGTGGCGCCGCGCGGCGAGAATTACCGGGCTGGGCACGCCGGCCAGGCGGGCAACCTGGATGCCATAGCTTTGCGAGGCGGGGCCTTCTTCCACCGCGTGCAGGAACACCAGGTCGGCGCCATGTTCCTTGGCGTCGAGATGCACGTTGACGAGCTGACGGAATTCCTGCGCCAGTTGGGTCAACTCGAAATAGTGGGTGGCGAACAGGGTGAACGCGCGGGTGGCGCTGACCAGATGCCGCGCCACCGCCCACGCCAGCGCAAGGCCGTCGAAGGTCGAGGTGCCGCGCCCGATTTCGTCCAGCAGCACCAGGCTGTTGGCGCTGGCGTTGTGCAGAATGTGCGCGGTTTCGGTCATCTCGACCATGAAGGTGGAACGGCCGCCGGCCAGATCATCCGACGCGCCGATGCGGGTGAAGATCTGGTCGACGTCGCCGATTTTCGCCGAACTGGCGGGCACCCACAACCCGCAGCAGGCCAAGAGCGTGATCAGCGCCACCTGCCGCATATAGGTCGATTTGCCACCCATGTTGGGTCCGGTGATCAGCAGCATCTGACGGCTGCGGGTCAGTGTCACGTCGTTGGCGATGAAATGCGCCACCTGTGCTTCGACCACCGGATGGCGGCCGCCGCGGATGACGATGCCGGGTTCGCTGGCGTATTCGGGTGCATTGAGCCGGAGCGTGCCCGTGCGCTCGGCCTGGCTTGCCAGCACGTCGATCTCGGCCAGCGCGGCGGCAATCGCCAGCAGGTCCGGCACATGCGGCGTCAGCGTCGCCAGCAGCACCTCGAACAGCGCCTTCTCGCGCGCCAGCGCGCGGTCCTGCGCGGACAAGGCCTTGTCTTCGAAAGCCTTGAGTTCCGGCGTGATGTAGCGCTCGGCGTTTTTCAGCGTCTGGCGGCGGCGGTAATCGTCGGGGACGTTTTCCGACTGCGCGCGGCTGACCTCGATGTAAAAGCCATGCACCTTGTTGTATTCGACTTTGAGGGTGCCGATGCCCGAGCGTGCGCGTTCGCGCGCTTCCAGTTCCAGTAAAAACGCCCCGGCGTCGCGTGTCAGCGCGCGCAGCTCGTCGAGATCGGCGTCGTAGCCGTCGGCAATCACTCCGCCTTCGCGCAGCACGCTGGCAGGCTCGGGCTGGATGGCGTGCACCAGTAGTGTATGCAGGTCGGGACGCGCGGCGAGTGCGTTTTGCAGCGCCGAAAGGCGTGCGTGGTCGTCGGGCAAGGCGGCGGCGAGATCGGGCAACAGGGCGAGGGTGTCACGCAGGCCGGACAGGTCGCGCGGACGCGCGTTCTTCAGCGCGATGCGGCCGCCGATGCGTTCCACATCGGCGCAGCTTTTCAGCAGCCGGGTGATGGCCGCCGCCGCGTCGGAGACCTCGGCCAGCACGCCAATGGCATCGCGCCGCTGGGTCAACACGAGCCGGTCGCGCAGCGGATGGTGCAGCCAGTGGCGCAACAGGCGCGTGCCCATGCCGGTGGCGGTGGTGTCGAGCACCGACAAGAGCGTCGGTGCCGCTTCGCCGCGCAGGGTTTCGGTAAGTTCCAGATTGCGCCGGGTGGCGGCGTCGAGCTGAACATAATCGCCGTCGCACTCGGCGCGGATGGCCTGAATGTGCGGCAGTGCGGTGCGCTGGGTGGTCTGGATGTAATCGAGCAGGGCGCCTGCGGCAGCAATCGCCAGGCGCAGATCGGCGACGCCGAAACCGGCGAGATCGCGGCTGCCGAATTGCTGTGCCAGCCGGGTCTGCGCCCCGCCCGGATCGAACTGCCACGGCGCCAGCCGGCGAACCGCGCAATTGGCGCCGTTGAAGGCAAACTCATCGGGTGCGAGGATTTCCGCCGGCCGTACCCGCGCCAGCAGGGCGGGCAGGGCGGTGGCATGGATCTCGGTGACCTGAAAGCGCCCGGCTGCGAGGTTGAGCCAGGCCACGCCGACCGTTGCTATCCCCGGCGCGCCAGCGTCCGGCGCTGTATTAACCATGCCGGGGGCGATGGCCAGAATCAGCGTATCGCGCGTTTCGTCGAGCAAGCCGGAATCGGTCAGCGTGCCGGGCGTGACGATGCGCGCCACCTGGCGGTCGACCGGGCCTTTGGAGGTGGCGGGGTCGCCCACCTGCTCGGCGATCACCACCGATTCGCCCAGCTTCAACAGCCGTGCCAGATACTGCTCGGCGCTGTGATATGGCACCCCGGCCATCTTGATCGGGCTGCCTGCGGAGGCGCCGCGCGTGGTGAGCGTGATGTTCAGCAGCCGCGCGGCCTTTTCGGCGTCGTCGAAGAACAACTCGTAAAAGTCGCCCATGCGGTAGAACAGCAGCATGTCGGGATGCTGCGCCTTGATGCCAAGGTACTGCTGCATCATCGGCGTGTGTTTTTCGATTGCCTTGTCAAGCAAGGTATTTTCCAGTCAAAACAATAAGTTGAGTGCGTGTGATGGCAGATTTGTGCGGATGTGGCAACCCGACGCAAGGGAATAATGTAGTTGAAGCCGTAGCGATGAAATCGTCTTGGGAAGAGGTTCCCAGTAAATAGCCAGATAATACTCGACAAGAAAATAATGGCAGCGCCGCACGTATAGCTTGGCGCTGGCTACCAGTGACGCTTCCATGTACCGAAATGAGGCAAAACCGTAACGCGTGGCGATAGTGTTCTATTTGTTTGCCGCCGTGCATTTTGTCTACACTTTTGTCTTATTATTATGTATGTATACTTAGCATAAAAGCTGGACCTTATCTAAAACTGTATATCTTTTATGAATCTTCTTGAAAATCTTGACAGCCGCTAAAGCGGGTGTTTTCCACCACTGGTGGAAAAGAAGACGCGGTGAACAAGCCTCGTTGCCGCCGCCACTTCCGCAGAAGCCTGCTGTACTGCGGCCTCTTGTATTCCTTCGTTTCCTTGAATTTCAGTGAAGATAATAATGCATCAAGTTGTTTCTTGAATGAAATCGGATCTTCACCTGACTGAACGCATGCCCTGTCGAGCCTGCGCCGCTGTCCGCCGGGTAGCGGGGATGGCACTTGTCATCGTCATGGGCGTGATTGTGGCGGGCTGCTTGTCCGTGCCGGATGTCATGTGTGCGCACGCACCGATATTGTCCGAAATAGGGCTCAATACTTCCATCGTACTGTGGCTGGCGGGCGTGGCCTTGCTTTCGCCGCGGCACCGCTCTTGGCTGGGCGGGTTCATCGCAGCCATCAGCACAGTGGTGATGGCGCAATATCTTTTTGCCTGGATGCCGCCCGATGGCTTCTGGCGCGTTGTGCTTAATGTCGACGGGCGTGGATTATCCCTGCCCAGGCGTATGCCCCCTCTCGCTGCATTTTCCATGCTGTGCGCGGGTTTGGCACTGGCCACCCTCGATCGATCGCGAAAGCTGCCTGGGCAGATCCTGTCGCAGGTCGCGCCCGGGCTCATCCTGGCTGCCGCGGTTGGCGGCATTCTCAATCACAGTCTCGATGGCTTGCTGTTCGTGGCCACCGTCGATCGAGATGCGGTCATGAACTTGCCGATCACGATGGCTATGTGTGTGCTGGTCTCCGGTTATCTTGCGGCAATGGTTGAAGCGCCCTGGTTTCGCCGTTTTTATGCCGCACGCGAGGAGCGGCAAGTTCTGGCAATCAGTCTGACTGGACTTGCCGCAGCGTTGCTGCTCGGTAGCGCTGCGGCCGTGGCTGTACTTGGCAAACAGATGCAAGTGACGGTGGAGAATGCGCTGTCCAGCTCGGTGCAGAACCAGGCGGAAATTTTTTCGCTGGTGGTGTCATCGGCATTGAACCGGCTGCAAGTACGGGCGGATGGTGTGACGTCCCGCACGGACCCGACAGCCCTGTTGCGAGATCTGGCCGGTCCGGTTGGCTCCGCCTGGCTGGCGGGCGTCGACGGTCCCGAAAGACGGCATGTGGGGCAAGCTGCAGACGATTTACAATTTCGGCTTCGCCTTGAAGATGCGCGCCCAGCCTGGCTGATCTGGAAGCGGGGATGGCTGCTGGAAGTTCATTTCCCGGCCGCGCAGGGGCAAGGAACTATCGTGGTTCAGGAACCCCTGCCTCTACTTGAGCACCTTTTTACGGAGGATGCGGCGGCAGGGTTGGAAACGCGCTTGTGCAAACTTGCGGGCAATGAACACATGGCCTGCTTTCCTTCGGTTTTTATGCCGCGCCCGCAGCTGGAACCGATGCGCCACAGCGATGAACAAACCCCGATGGGGTACGCCCTGAAGGGGCAGCGCGGCGTTGCTGTTGCGTCGGATAGCCGGGGCGAAATGGTGGTTGCGGCCTACGTTCCGGTGGCGGAACTGGGTCTTGGCATGGTGCGCAAAATTGATGCTGAAAAACTATATCAGCCAATGCGCATCACTGTGTGGCGGACGATTACGGTCATAACGGGCATCGGCCTCATTGCTGCGTTGCTGATCTATCTGCGCGTTCGGTTTGTCGTGCGGCGTGCCGTCGAAACCGGACGGCAGTTGCGCGGCGTGCTGGACGTGCTGCCGGTTGGGGTGTGGGTAACGGATGCATCTGGACATTTCATCTTGAATAATCCCGCCGGCAGCGGCATCTGGACTGGCGAATGCAAGGTTGGCATCAAGCCGTGTGGCGAATGCAAGGGCTGGTGGCATGACACGGGCAAGCGCATCGGCGCAGATGACTGGGCGTCTGCCCGCGCCATTAAGCACGGTGAAACCTCCCTTGACGAGGTGATCGACATTGAGTGTTTCGATGGCAGCCATAAAGTCATCAGCAACTCCGCCTTGCCGCTGCATGACGAAAAAGGCGCCATCGCCGGGGCCGTGGTGGTTTTCAGGGACATTACCGAGCGGATGCGGACGGATGCGGAAATTCGGCATCTGGAGCGCAAATTCCATTCTCTGGCCGAGAACCTGCCGGATATTGTTTCTCGCTTCGACAGCGACTTACGCCGTATTTATGTCAATCCCGCGGTCGAGAAATCAATCGGCATGTCACAGGAATTCCTGCTGGGCAAGACCTGTACCGAACTTGGGATGACGGACAAGGAGGCAGAAATATGGACCAATGCGCTGCGGCGGGTGCTTTTCACCGGGGAACCGGAAGTCTTCGAGTTTGGAATAACCACGAAGGAGGGTGTCGTCAGGTATTACCACACCAGAGCCGTCCCGGAATACGATGTATCGGGCAGGGTTGAATCGGTCCTGACCATCGCGCGCGACATTTCCACCCTTAAAGGCGCCGAATTGATATTGCGCGAAAGCGAGGAACGTCTTCATGGCATTACTTCCAATGTGCCGGGCATGATGTTCCAGTGTTGCCGGCATGCGGGTGGCGAACTGCAATTCACGTACGTCAGCAATGGCGCGAAATGGCTGCTGGGCCTGGATGCGGCAGCGATCCTGCGGGAAAACAGCGCGTTCATCGGCCTCGTCGTCGCGGAGGATGCGCACGCCTTCCATGACAGCCTGGCGCAGTCGCAGAAGGAGCTGTCGTTCTGGAATTGGGAAGGGCGTATCGTTACTGCGGATGGTGAGGCGAGATGGATCAACCTGCGTGCCACCCCGCGTCGCTACGGCGAGGATGTCTGCCTGTGGGATGGTGTTGCGATCAACATTACCGAAAGCAAAACCAGCGAAGAAGAACTCGTCAATTCGAAAAACATGTTGCGCGAGCTTTCTGCGCATCTCGAAAGCGTGCGTGAGGAAGAGCGCAAACGTATTGCACGCGAAATCCACGATGAACTGGGACAGACGCTCACCGCGCTGCGGATGGATGTTTCGCTGGCACGTCTCAGCTTTGGCGAGTCCAATCCACAACTCATGGCACGCCTGCAATCCATGACACAACTGGTGGACCGCACCATCAAGACCGCACGGCATGTTACATCGAGCTTGCGGCCGGGGGCTTTGGATCTTGGTATCGTTGCCGCACTTGAGTGGCTGGTAGAGGAATTTATCGGGTATGCGGGCATCCCCTGTGAACTTGTGCTGGGCGATGGCGACATTTCCCTGGGCGAATTTAGCGCGACCGCAGTATTCCGCATCATTCAGGAGTCGCTGACGAATATCGCGCGCCATGCCGAGGCGACCCAGGCCGAAATCCTCGTGGCTTCAACCGATGGCCATCTCTGTTTTGAGGTGAGTGACAATGGAAAAGGATTCGAGCCGCATACCGTAGCGAACCGCAAATCATTCGGCCTGGTCGGCATCCGCGAGCGGGTGGCGATGATGGAGGGCGTATTTGAACTGGACAGCGAACCGGGGCGGGGCACACGTATTCGCGTGTGCGTCCCTGTGGCATAACCGCAGCCTTGTGTCGTGTCCTGTGCTCCATGAACCGTGCCACCCCCTTATCCAACTGAGGTTTTCAGGATGATCCGACTCGTCATTGTCGACGACCATGCCATTGTGCGTCACGGGCTTAAACAGATACTTGCGCTTGCGCCCGATATCAGCGTTGTTGGAGAGGCGGCAGGAGGAGAGGGTCTTCAGCATGTGCTCGTGCAAACCGCCTGCGATATCGTTCTCCTCGATATGAACATGCCGGGCCTGTCTGGCGTAGACCTGATTAAATGGCTGCGTACGGAGCATCCCAATCTGCCGATTCTGGTATTGAGCATGCATGCCGAGGGGCAGATCGCCAGCCGCGCGCTCAAGGCAGGCGCTAGCGGTTATCTGACCAAGGACAGCGAGCCGGAAATCCTCCTTGGGGCCATTCGCAAGGTCTCTGGCGGGGGGAAATTCATCGACGCCGCATTGGTCGAAACGCTCGTGTTTGGTCATGACCCGGAAGGCTGCGCTCCGCATGAGGAACTGTCGGAACGGGAACTTCAGGTATTCCTCATGCTCACCTCCGGCAGGACGATAAGCGAGATCGCAAGTGATTTGTTCCTGAGCATCAAGACGGTCAGCACACACAAATTCCGCCTCATGCGGAAAATGAACCTCCAGACATCAACTGACCTGGTTCGCTATGCCATCCGCCATCAATTGATCGACGGCTGAGTTTTCCTCCCGCGACGGGCCAACCGTCGCCACGCCATTGCCCCGGCCAGTCGATCGTCAAACTGTCGCCGCGGCATTTCATCTGCTCTTCGGGCTGCATACAAGAATTGATCCGGTCGATCTTTGGTCTTGGCTTGAATACGCCGGATTCTCCCACCTGTAAACGTCAGGGGACTCCAAATCCATACAGTCGTAGCAGATCAAGCCCACCGGTACGTTGGCAGGATGCCGTGGAAATACTTTGCGGCTTAAAACATTACCTGGCCGTCTCAATATCTCAATAGGAATATTCCTACTCCGGTGTGAGCAAGTCCTGAACCAAAAGCAGATTGTGCCGACTTCATTTCAGGGCATTCACTATCGATAACTATTTTGTGTGGAATGGTATGTCCATATCCGTCCGGAGCAGGTCTGACGAGGGGTTGGGGATAATGAAATTATTGCTGGTCGAGCCATCGATTCTTCTGCGAGAACGCCTGGCTGCCATGCTGTCCAGTCTTCACGGCGTCGAGATTGTGGAGATCGCCGTGCTCGAAAATGCAAGCCGTGCAATGCAGGGCGTTCAACCGGAAGTCGTGGTCATGGGGGTCCAGAAGCCGGATGAAGGCGGCCTTGAGGATCTTGCCCGGGCAAGGTCTGCATGCCCTGCGGCATGCATGATCGTGGTGAGTTCCTACTCGCCGGAGGTATACAGAAAGCGCTGGCTGCAAGCAGGGGCGGATCATTTTTACGATCTGTCTGCCCAGATCGATCTGTTGCTGAATACCGTGACGCGCTACAGCTGACACATCTGTGTTCCTCGCCATGACAAGCGTATCGACAAGTGGAAGGTGGTATGGAATTTAATGCAACTGAAGGCCGGGCGACAGATTTTTTGATCGGCATTGGCAGTGTGGAGAACGCGGCGCTCGGCATATTGATTTTTGCTTGCGGGCTGGCGGGCGGATGGGTCGCACATCGATTCCTGGAATCCAGGCGCGCCGCCAGGCTCGCGTCGCTTGAGCGGAGCGGCCATCCGGCGGGAAATAGCCTGCCTGATCTCGACAGGGTATGCGCAAGCGTGATGCCGATCTGGTCGTTGCAGGTGGAGACGGGGCGTGTACAGACCGAGGATGCGGTGACCTCGCTCGCCATCCGTTTTTCCGGTCTGGCGGAAAAGCTGGAGGCGGCGGTATCTGCCTCGCAATCGGCTGCAGGCGGTAGCGACGCGAAACAGGGACAGGAAGGTCTGGTAGATCTGCTCGAAACAAGCCAGTGGGATCTGGGTTCGATTATCGATTCGTTGCGCGAGTCCACCGCTTCCAAGCAAAACCTGCTGCAAGAGGTCAATCAGTTGGCGTTATTCATGAGTGAGTTGAAGGAGATGGCAGCCGAGGTCGGCAGCATCGCCATGCAGACCAACCTGCTCGCGCTCAACGCTGCCATCGAGGCGGCACGTGCCGGCGAGGCGGGGCGAGGTTTCGCTGTGGTGGCCGACGAGGTGCGCAAGCTTTCCAAGCTGTCCGCTGAAACGGGTAAGAGAATCAGTCAAGGGGCGGAACAGATCAATGCCGCGATCGCGTCCACCGTATCTGCATCCGAGCAGTCTGCGACACGGGATGCCGAGACGGTTACGCATTCCGAATCGGTCATCGGCCAGGTGATCGAGCGTTTTCATGGTACAGCGAGTCGATTGACAGACTCTTCCCGCATCCTGAATGAGGCCAGCGTGGGTATTCGGGATGAAATTTCCGATGTGCTGGTCTCGTTGCAGTTTCAGGATCGCGTGAGCCAGATTCTTTCACACGTCCGTGACGACATCCGGAAATTTGAAGCGCATGTCAACGACTGCCTGGATGCGGGGCAATGTACGCCCATCGATGAAAAGGCATGGCTGGACGCGTTATCGAAAACCTATACCACGACCGAACAGCGGGAGATGCACACCGGTGCAAACGCCACGCAGTCGGCCAGTTCAGAAATCACCTTTTTTTAGGAAATTACTATGGCAAAAACCATCATGGTTGTTGACGACTCGGCTTCGCTGCGCCAGGTCGTGAGCATCGCGCTCAAGGGCGCCGGATTCGACGTTATCGAGGCATGTGACGGCAAGGATGGCCTGTCCAAGATTACCGGACAGAAAATTCACCTCATCATCAGCGACGTCAACATGCCGAACATGGACGGCATCACCTTCGTGAAAGAGGTCAAGAAGATGGCGAATTACAAGTTCATGCCCATCATCATGCTCACCACCGAATCGCAGGAGGCAAAAAAGCAGGAAGGGCAGGCGGCAGGCGCCAAGGCCTGGGTGGTCAAGCCCTTCCAGCCGGCACAGATGCTGGCTGCCGTATCAAAACTGATCATGCCCTAAAGCCGACAACAGGGAGAGCGATATGGACATCAATGCGCAGCAGGTGAACGGCATTTGCACGCTGCAAATGGAAGGCGAACTCACCATTTATCACGGCCAGCAAATCAGGGATGGTTTGATTGAGCATCTGGCTGCCAACAATGAGGTCGAACTCAATCTAAGCGGCATCACCGAGATGGATACCGCCGGATTCCAGTTGCTGCTGGCAGCAAAGCGCGAAGGCATTCGACTGGGCAAGGTCGTGCGTTTCGTCTCCCATAGTCAGGCAACGCTGGATGTGATCGATCTCTACAGCATGGCGGCTCAATTCGGCGATCCCCTGCTGATTTCCGCTCGGCAATAACCGCCGTCATATACCAAGGAGACGTAGCGTGAACATGGATCAGGCATTACAGACCTATATCGAGGAAAGCCGAGGCTTGCTCGATGAAATGGAGAGCATCCTGCTGCGACTCGAAAGCGAGCCGCAGGATGAGGAAACGGTCAACGCCATGTTTCGTGCCGCGCACACCATCAAGGGCTCTGCGGGCTTGTTCGGGCTCGATGCAATCGTGGCCTTCACCCATGTGGTCGAAAACGCGCTTGACGAGGTGCGCGAGGATGCACTGGCAATCAGTGGCGAACTGGTCGAACTGCTGCTCAAGTGCTGCGACCACATCGGCCTGCTGATTACGGTGGTGGCAGAAGCCGGAGAGACACTTGATTTGGAGCAGGCGGCTGCGGGCGAGGCGATTGCCGCTGCACTCAGGTCCCTGATGGGGGGGGCTGTCTCCGATATCGCCATACCCGCGGTTCAAGAGGCCCGGCTCGATACGAGCGGCGGCGGCCCGATCGAGGGTGACTATTGGCACATCTCGCTCGGCTTCGGGCCCGATGTGCTGAGAAACGGCATGGACCCTATCTCCTTCATCCGCTATCTCTCTACCATCGGCGATATCGTTTCGCTCAGGGTCGACGATAGCGAACTGCCCGAACTGAACGCAATTGATCCGGAATCCTGCTACTTGAGTTTCTCGATCGAGTTCAAGAGCGAGGCGGACAAGAAAACCATTGAGGACACCTTCGAGTTCGTACGGGAGGACTGCAGGCTGCGCATTTTCCCCCCGCCGAGCCATCTCGCCGCTTTCGTCGAGCGACTCGAGCACGCGAGCGGCAATACCGACATGCTCGGTCAGTTGCTGATCGAGGCGGGCATTCTCACCAGCAACGAACTGGAGGATGCGCTGGCAGCCCAGGAAAGCACGATGGCGGCTAGTGGCGGCGCCAAGCCGCCCATCGGCGAAGTTCTGGTCAAGGAAGGCGTGGTGCAGAAAGAGGTGGTGGATGTGGCGCTGGAGAAGCAGCGCCAGATTCGCGACCACAAAACCCAGGAAGCCAAGTTCATACGCGTGAGCGCGGAAAAGCTCGATGAGCTTATCAATCTCGTCGGCGAGCTGGTGATTGCCGGCGCCGGCGCTTCCTTGCTGGCTCATCGTTCCGGTGACGTGGCGCTGCATGAATCCACCTCAGTCGTATCGGGCCTGGTCGAGGAAATCCGCGACGGCGCGCTCAAGCTGCGCATGGTGGAAATCGGCGAGACGTTCAACCGCTTCCAGCGCGTCGTGCGCGATGTGAGCAAGGAACTGGGCAAGGACATCGGCCTGGAGATCGGCGGCGCAGAAACCGAACTGGACAAGACCGTGGTCGAAAAGATCGGTGACCCTCTCATGCACCTGGTGCGTAATGCCATGGATCACGGCATCGAGCCGGCCGAGGCGCGCATGGCGGCCAGCAAGCCGGCGAAGGGCACCTTGCGGCTGAATGCCTACCACGATTCCGGCAGCATCGTGATCGAAGTGGCGGATGACGGCGGCGGCCTCAAGAAAGAAAGAATCCTCAAGAAGGCGATCGAGCGCGGCATCGTCAGTCCCGGTCAGAGCTTGTCGGATAACGAGATTTACAACCTGATTTTCGAGGCCGGGTTCTCCACCGCGGACCAGGTCACCAATCTCTCCGGTCGCGGCGTCGGCATGGACGTAGTCAAGCGCAACATCCAGGCACTGCGCGGCACGGTGGGCATTGAAAGTATGGAGGGGCAAGGCACAACGGTACGCATCCGGCTGCCACTCACCCTGGCCATTATCGATGGCTTTCTGGTCGGCGTTGGCAAATCGGCTTTCGTGGTGCCGCTCGACATGGTGCTGGAATGCATCGAACTGTCAGACGCGGACAGAAGGGCTGCGGACACGCGCAACTACGTCAATCTACGTGGCGAGGTGCTGCCCTTTGTCCGTCTGCGCGATCAATTCGAAGTCAATGCGGCCGCAGGCAAGCGGGAAAACATTGTGGTCGTGCAATACGGTGGGCAGAAGGCCGGATTTGTCGTGGATGAGTTGATGGGCGAGTTTCAGACCGTCATCAAGCCGCTGGGCAGTGTGTTCAGGCATTTGAGAGGTATTTCCGGTTCCACGATTCTGGGAACGGGCGAGGTGGCGCTGATTCTGGATGTTCCGGCACTGGTACAGCTGGGGGTCACGCAGGATGAGCATAAGGTCATGCATGGCGCGTGATTAGGCCGGGTTTTTTAGAGTTTCTATTTTTTCAGAGATATACAGGGGAGACGTGGCAATGTTCAAGAACATGAGGATTGGGATGCGGTTGGGGATGGGCTTTGGCCTGGTTGTGGTGCTGATGGTGACAATCGCCGTCATCGGTATCACGCGCATGGCCGTCCTGAACGAATCGCTGGATAACGTCAACAATGACAAATGGCCGAAAATCCTGCTGCTGCAGGATGGACTGGCCGGCGTCAACACGATCGGTCTTGGCGGGCGTGACATCCTGATGGCCACGGACAAGCAGGGTGTCCAGAGCGCGAAGGAAAACATTCTCGCGGGGCGCGCCAGCATCGGCAAGGCCTGGGAGCAGCTCAAGCCGACGCTGAAACAACCCAAGGGAATGGAGATGTTCCAGCTGATCCTCGACGCGCGCGAGAGATATATCGCGGCGCAAAATCAGATCATCAAGCTGGCCGAGGAAGGCAAGGTCGAAGAAGGCCGGGCATACCTGGAATCCGAATTTCGCCCGGCGGCGAATGAATATCGCAAGCGCGTCAACGACCTCATTCAGTTCCAGGGTGAACTCATGAACGAGTTGGGAAAAGCGGCGAGCGAGGAATATAACCAGGCGCGGACGCTGATGCTCGCCATGAGCGTGGCGGCCTTCCTGTTTGCGGCGGGTATTGCTTTCTGGGTTACCCGTTCCATCACCCGTCCGCTCGGCGAAGCAGTGGGCGTGGCCAATAGCCTCGCCGAAGGCGATTTCGGCGTGGAGATCGACGTGCAGTCCAGGGACGAGACCGGCATGCTGCTCACCTCGATGAAGAACATGGTGGAGCGGCTTGTGCTGATCATCACCGAGGTGCGCGGCGCGGCGGACAATCTGTCCAGCGCGTCCGAAGAAGTGTCCGCAACGGCGCAATCCCTGAGCCAGGCTTCCAGCGAGCAGGCGGCGAGCGTGGAAGAAACTTCGGCCTCGATCGAGCAGATGTCCGCGTCCATCGGCCAGAACACCGAGAATGCCAAAGTAACGGATGGCATGGCCTCCAAGGCGGCGAAGGAAGCCACCGAAGGCGGCGAGGCGGTCAAGGAGACCGTCACGGCCATGAAGAGCATCGCCGGCAAGATCGGCATCATTGACGACATTGCCTACCAGACCAACCTGCTGGCGCTGAATGCCGCCATCGAAGCGGCGCGGGCCGGCGAGCACGGCAAGGGCTTCGCGGTGGTGGCGGCGGAGGTGCGCAAGCTGGCGGAACGCAGCCAGGTGGCGGCGCAGGAGATCGGCGAGCTGGCGGGCGGCTCGGTGGACATGGCGGAACGGGCCGGCAAGCTGCTGGACGAAATGGTGCCAACCATCAACAAGACCTCGGATCTGGTGCAGGAAATCACCGCCGCTTCCGAGGAGCAATCCTCCGGCGTCGGGCAGATCAACACGGCCATGTCCCAGCTGAACCAGATCACCCAGCAGAATGCCTCCAGCTCGGAAGAACTGGCTGCCACGGCGGAGGAAATGAGCAGCCAGGCCGAGCAACTGCAACAGTCCATGAGTTTCTTCCGGCTGGAAAGCGGCAGCAGCGGGACGATGTCGAGCGCCAGGAAAACAGCCCCCCAGAAGCATACCCAGGCGGCGCACGCCAAGGCTGCCGGCAGCAAAGCCGCGTCGAGAGCCGTGGCCGGCCCCAGCGATGAATTTGAATTCGTCAAATTCTGAGGAGGCGACATGAGTGCGCTTGTCAAAGTGAAAGAACAGGCGGGGCTGGCTGCGACACAGGATCAGCAGCAGTACCTGACCTTCATACTGGGGGGCGAGGTGTTCGCGATCGGCATCCTCGCCATCAAGGAAATCATCGAGTACGGCAACCTCACCGAGGTGCCCATGATGCCGGACTACATCCGCGGGGTGATCAACCTGCGCGGCAGCGTGGTGCCTGTGGTGGATCTCGCCGCGCGTTTCGGCCGCAAGGGTACCGAGCTCACCCGCCGCACCTGCATCGTCATCATCGAAGTGGAATCCGATCAGGAGAAACAGGTGGTGGGCGTGGTGGTGGATGCGGTGAACGAGGTGCTGGAAATACCCGGAGACCAGATTGAACCGCCGCCGGCTTTTGGCGCGAAGATCCGCACCGATTTCATACGCGGCATGGGCAAGGTGGACGGCAAGTTCGTGATCATGCTGAACGTGGACAACGTGCTGTCGATCGACGATCTGGCGTTGCTGGAGCAGGCGAATGCGCATGGCGCGGGAACCGCGGATGAGGCTGTGGCGGAGTGATCGACATCGAACAATGCCCGTGCCTTCCAGGCGCACGCCCGTCCGCACAAAACAGGAACGGTATTCGGTCCGCTGCCCCGGCGACGCCCCGCCAGTCAAGCCGCACGCTGTGCCTGACTGACGGTGGCGCATGGCATGCGCGGAAGCGCCATGCCGGGCGAATCGAATAGGGGGAGTGGGGCATGCAAGCGTCCACACTGACTGATCAGGAGTTCGGCGAATTCCAGCGGCTGATCTACCGGCTTGCGGGAATCAGCCTTTCCCCAGCCAAAAAGGCGCTGGTATGCGGCCGTCTTGCGAAGCGGCTGAAGCATTATTCACTCGATTCCTACCGCGATTATTTGCGCTTGCTGACAAGCGGCAACGAACCGACGGAATTGCAAACCGCACTGGACCTGCTCACCACCAACGAAACCTATTTCTTTCGCGAGCCCAAACACTTCGAATTCCTGCAGCAGCGCATCCTCGCAGAGCGGCAACCCGGCTCGCCGTTCCGCGTGTGGAGCGCGGCCTGCTCGAGCGGTGAGGAGCCCTTTACCCTGGCGATGGTGTTGTCCGATCAGCTGGGCGAAGCGCCATGGGAAATCGTCGCTTCCGACATCAGTACACGGGTGCTGGAGCGCGCACGTAGCGGGCTGTATGCGATGGAGCGCGCACGCCATATCCCTCAACGCTACCTGCAGGAATATTGCCTCAAGGGCGTGGGTTCGCAGGACGGCCGTTTTCTTTTGGACAAGCGCCTGCGTGCGCGCGTCAGTTTCCAGCAGATCAACCTCAACGAAACCCTGCCGCGCCTGGGCGAGTTCGATGTGGTTTTTCTGCGCAATGTGATGATTTATTTCAATACCGACACCAAGGCGCGGGTGGTCGAGCGTATCGCCGCCACGCTCAAGCCTGGCGGCTATCTGATCATTGGCCACTCGGAAAGCCTCAACGGTATTACAGATGTGCTCACTGCGGTGCGGCCATCGGTGTACAGAAAATAGACCTGCAACACGCCCCATGCGCAAGCCGCCTCATGTCATTGAAATCTTCCTGAATCCCGGTGAATTCTATTTCGGCGATCGGGATATCCGTATTCGGACAATCCTGGGGTCCTGTGTGTCCATCACGCTCTGGCATCCGAAATTGCTGATTGGCGGCATGTGCCACTACATGCTGCCGAACCGGCAAGCGCGGGGATCGAAGCTGGCGGATGGCAAGTACGCGGATGAGGCCCTTTGGCTCCTGTTTGAAGAGATCCGCAGGAGCGGTACTGCGATTGAGGACTATGAGGTCAAATTATTTGGCGGGGGCAATATGTTTCAGCGGTTGGTCAATGTGGGGCAGCGCCATATCGGGCTCAAAAATGCCGATGCCGGGCGGTCTCTGCTGAAGCACCATGGGCTGCGCCTGGCGTCGGAAGACCTGGGCGGTGCCGGCCATCGCACGGTGATATTCGATATCTGGTCGGGCCATGTATGGGTGCGCCAGCTTGCCCCGAAGTGCGTGGGCGATGACTAAAGCAAGGGATCTATGTCAACGAATATAAAAGTCCTGGTCGTGGACGATTCCGCGGTCGTGCGACAGGTGCTGTCCGAAGTGCTGAACGGTCATGCCGGCATCGAGGTGATCGCCGTTGCAGCCGACCCCATTTTCGCTCAGGAGAAGATGAAAAAGCAGTGGCCGGACGTGATTGTCCTGGACGTGGAAATGCCGCGCATGGATGGCATCACGTTTCTCAGGAAGATCATGGCGGAACGGCCGACGCCGGTGGTGATCTGCTCCTCGATTTCGCAGAAGGGATCGGAAACCGCCATGCAGGCGCTGGCGGCAGGCGCAGTCGGGGTCGTGCCCAAGCCGGGTATCGGTAACCGACGCATGGCGTTGGAAGACGCTGGGTCGGATCTGATTCGCGCCGTGAAAACCGCGGCGCACGCCAATGTCCGCAATCTGAAGGTCAGCAGCGGCGCACCCGCTGCCATGATGCCAAAACTCAGCGCCGACGCGATTCTGCCCGCCACGAACCAGGCCATGGCGCAGACGACCGAGCGCATCGTCGCCATCGGCACGTCCACCGGCGGCACCCAGGCGCTGGAAGCGGTGCTGACCGTGTTGCCGCGCGTGTCGCCAGGGATCGTCATCGTGCAGCATATGCCCGAGAAATTCACAGCCTCCTTCGCCGCCCGGCTCGACACCTTGTGCCAGATCGAGGTGCGCGAGGCGCAGAACGGCGATCGCGTCATGCCCGGTCGTGCGCTGATCGCCCCCGGCGGCAGGCACATGCTGCTCAAGCGCAACGGTTCCCAGTATCACGTTGAAGTGGTGGATGGCCCGGTGGTCAACCGCCATCGACCATCGGTGGATGTGTTGTTCCGCTCGGTGGCCAAGTTCGCGGGCAGGAATGCCCTGGGCGTCATTATGACCGGGATGGGCGATGACGGTGCGCGCGGCCTCAAGGAAATGCACGATGCGGGTGCGCCCACCGTGGCGCAGGACGAAGCCACCTGCGTGGTCTACGGCATGCCCAAGGAGGCGGTGAAGCTGGGCGGGGTGGATCGCATCGTATCGCTGCAGGCGATTCCGGCAGAGATCATGAAATATGCGTGAGCGTAAAGCGGGGTTGAAAATCAGTGTCTGATTGCCAAGCCGCGTCAATGAAGGCACGTCCATCATTCCTTTCCAATGGCATGGGTGCTGCCATTTTCGTGATTGCCTGTCTGGCGGTTCTGTTGGGTATCCTGCACGCCCGGATGCCGCAGGCGCTGGCGCATATCGAGGGCTACCTCGCCTTTCATAACATGGTGGAAATCCTGGCCGTGGTGGTGGCGGGCATGATCTTCGGCATTGGCTGGCATACGGCGAAAGCGCACGGGCCGACATTTCTCACGTTGCTGTCGGTGGCGTTTCTTGCAGTGGGTCTGCTGGATGTCGCGCATTTGCTGTCGTATGCGGGCATGCCGGATTTCGTTACGCCGTCGGGTGCGGAAAAAGCCATCAATTTCTGGCTTGCCGCGCGCATCACCGCGGCAGTTGCCTTGCTGGCGGCGGTAATCATGCCCCGGATATCGATGAATTCCGGCTTGCGCCACGCGGCGCTCGTCGCGGCGCTGGCTTGGGTCGCGGCAGTGTATTGGATCGTGATATACCGGGCAGAATGGCTTCCGGCCACCTTTGTCCCGGCGCAAGGGCTGACGCCGTTCAAGATCGGTGTCGAGTATTTCGTTATCGGACTGCACGCGGCGGCGGCGCTCGTTATATTTTCCAGGCATCGAACGGCAGGCAACGACGTTGCGCCCTACCTGTTTGCAGCGGTCAGCATCATGGCCTTGAGCGAGCTGAATTTCACGCTCTACAGCCAGGTAAACGATGGATTCAGTTTCCTCGGGCACGTCTACAAAGTCGTGGCTTATGGTTTTCTCTATCGCGCCGTGTTCGTGGTGGCTGTGCAGCAGCCCTATCGCGAACTGGCCGCTTCGGAGAAGAACTCGCGAAAAAGCGAGCAACGCTTCCGCACGATTTTAGACGCAGCACCGAATGCCCTGTTCCTGCTCGATGCAGAAGGATGCATCGTGATGGTGAATTCGGCCGCGGAAACGATGCTGGGCTATCGCCATGACGAGATGATCGGCCAGCCGATGGAAATGCTGTTTCCGGAAAATATGCATACCATTTATGCGGAGCAGCGTGAGCGTTATGCCGTTCCCGTACCGGAACCGTTGGCTGTTCAGTTGGACATGGTCGCCCGGCACAAGGATGGCGAGGGCATTCCAGTCGCGATCAGCCTGTCTCGGATCGAGCTGGACGATAAACGTGAAATATTTGTCGTGATGCGTGACACGACCACGACCAAGGAAATGGAAAACCTGCTGCGTCGCCATTCGCAGGAATTTCAGGCACTGGTGGACAACGCGCCGGACGTGATCGCGCGTTTCGACCGCAACCTGCGTTACCTCTACGCCAATCCAGCGAACGAGTTGGCCACCGGGGTGGAACAGGGTGAATGTCTGGGCAAGACCTGGGGTGAACTGGGACTGCCGCAGGAAGCAGCCGAGCCTTGGCAGCGCAGTGCGCATGAGGTATTCGAACACGGTGAGGCGGTGACCATCGAATGCGATATTGAAATACCGCAGCTGGGTTTGCGCCATTTTCATGTGCGCATGGTGCCCGAGCGGGATATGGACAACCGGGTTGTTTCCGTGCTGGTGATCGCGCGTGATATCTCGGAGCGTAAACATCAAGAGGATCAATTGTTTCATCAGGCCCGCCACGATGTGCTGACGGGCCTGCCAAACCGCGCGCTCATTCTGGACCGTCTCCAGCAGGCGATTTCCCACGCACAGCGAGGCCAGCGATTGCTCGCGGTTGCGTATCTGGATCTGGATCATTTCAAGGACATCAACGACACCCTGGGGCATGCCGCGGGAGATGAACTGCTGTGCCAGGCCACGGCGCGGATCAATGGGGCGTTGCGGCAGGGCGATACCGTGGGTCGTCAGAGTGGCGATGAGTTCATTCTGCTGCTGCCGGATATCGTGCACATCGAGGATGTGGCGATCGTGGCCGAAAAGGTTCTGGGTACGCTGGTACAGCCGTTTCTGTTGAATGGTCACCAAGTGTATATGACGGGCAGTCTTGGCCTGTCAATCTGCCCATTAGATGGCGAGGATGCCGAATCCCTGCTGCGTAATGCCGATATCGCCATGTACCGCGCCAAGGAGGAAGGGCGAAACACCTTCCGTTTCTACGTGTCGGAGATGGATACGCGGATGCGCGCCCGGGTCGAGATCGAGCACGATCTTCGCATGGCTATCAAACACGGGGAGTTGGTGCTGCACTATCAGCCGCGCGTCAGCCTGATTTCCGGAGTGGTGCTGGGCTTTGAGGCGCTGGTCCGCTGGAATCACCCGCGCGAGGGATTGATTGGCCCGGATCGATTTATCGGCGTGGCTGAGGATACCGGCCTCATCATGCCGCTTGGTGACTGGGTGCTGGAAGCGGCTTGCCGGCAAGCGCGACAGTGGCAGGACATGGGACTTCCCGAGGTGCGCATGTCGATGAATCTTTCTGCACGACAATTTCGCGATCCGGGCCTGGTGGGCCGTGTGGAGCAGGTGCTCGCGGAAACAGGGTTCGATCCGTCATTCCTGGAACTGGAAATCACCGAGAGCACCGTGATGCATGACAGCGAAGTGGCGATCGGCACGCTGCGTGCGCTCAAGAAACTGGGCGTTACGCTGTCGGTGGACGATTTCGGCACGGGCTATTCCTCGCTGTCCTATCTCAAACTGTTCCCGATCGATGTGCTCAAGATTGATCGCTCCTTCGTGCGTGACCTGACAACGGATTCGGACGATGCCGCCATCGTGCGCGCAATCGTCTCCCTGTCGCACAGCCTGGGTTTGGTGGTGGTGGCCGAAGGGGTGGAAGAGGTCGCACAGGCCGCTTTTCTGCACAATGTGAAGTGCGACGAGCTGCAGGGGTATTACTTCAGCCGCCCCCTTCCCGAGGAAGCCGCCGAACGCCTGCTGCACAGCAACCGTCGCCTGGATATAGACGAACTTGAAATCGAACGGCAGGCGCCTACCTTGCTGATCGTCGATAGTGAACCCGATATACGCAATGCCCTCGCACGCACTCTGCGCGGGAAAGGCTGGCGCATTCTCAATGCGGGCGACGCGGATGAAGCATTGGGCATGTTGACCACGCATGGCGCACAGGTGGTCCTGTGTGAACATCACATGCCCGGCATAACCGGCACCGCATTTCTGGGCCGAATCAAGCAGATGTTTCCGGAAACGGTAGGCATCATTTATTCCGGCATGGGTAATGTGGAAGCGATGGCCGAGGCCGTCGAGCAGGGAGCCGCATACAAGGCGCTGCATAAGCCATGGGACGATGATGCACTGCCCGACACGATTCGGGAGGCATTCGGCGTTTATGCACAGGATGCCGAAATTCGCGGCGAGATACCCATATGCGGTGGCAAGCTGACATGCCACGACCTGCGGTGCGGGAGGCGGCTGCAATGAACGCCAGAATGCGTGATGTTGGGCTTGCACTGAGCAAGGTGTTCGCATCTGCCAAGGTGGCGCGCGGCACCATTTTTCGGGCCTCGTCACCCGCCGACAGGCCATTGAGGACAGCATGAAACGCGTATTCGAAAGCCTGCGTTCCCGGCTGATCGCATTGATATTGGTCGCAATGCTGCCCATGCTGACGATCGCCTGGTTCATCGGCGCGCAGCTGTACCACCATGCCGTCGACGATGCTTACCGAGAGACCAAAATCTTGGTGCAGGGCATTTCACTGCAGCAGGAAGAGCATATCAACACGGCGCGGGAGCTACTGTTTTCCTTGTCGGCCAGCCCGTTAATCATCGAGCGCAGGCAAGAGGCTTGTTCGGTTTTCAAGGATGCGCTTGCAAAGCACGCAATTTTCGCCAATGTCGGCATGACCGATGTCGAGGGGAATGCCATCTGTATGGGGGCCCCAAAAACACACGAGGGCAGTTTCAGCGACCGGCTGTGGTTCCGCCAGATCCGCCAGGGGCATGATGAAATTGTGGTGGGCGACTATCACCTGGGCGTCCTGATAAAAGAGCCCGTGGTGATCGTTGCCAAACCTGTTAAAGGCAGACATGGCGAGCATCTGGCCTATCTGTTCGTGTCGGTGGATCTTTCCTGGTTCGATCGGAACAACCTCGGTAACAAATTACCCAAGGGTGCCGAGGTGATTTTTTATGATCATAACGGCGTCATTCTTCACAGCGAACCAGAGCCGGAAATCTGGCGCGGCAAACCTATTGGCGCGGCGATTCGACGGATCGGCGCACCGGATCCGGCGACTGGCGTCACAGAGGCGTATGCGATGGATGGCATCTCGCGTCTGTTTTCCTTTGCCAAGCTGGAAAGCAGTTCGGCCAGTGAAAATGCGTTTGTTGCCGTCGGCATTCCCACCGACACCGCGTTGGCGCAGGTGCGCCGCACCGGGGGATTGGCCGTGCTGGTTGTCCTGGGCGTGTTCGGCGGAATGCTGCTGTTCGCCTGGGTCGGAACCGGGCGCCTGGTGATCGCGCCGGTGCGCCGCCTGATCCACCAGGCGAATGCGCATGCGGCGGGGGATCTGGCGCAACGCAGCGGGGTGGCTGATGGCACCGAATTGAGTGAACTTGCGCACGCACTGGACGGGATGGCGGTGAAGTTGGCCGCGCACGAACATGAGCTGAGGCTGCACCTGCATGCGTTCAATGCGCACGCCATCGTGAGCGCTGCGGATACGGCAGGCAATATCGTTTATGCAAACGACAAGTTCTGTGAAATCAGCCAGTACGCGCGGGAAGAGGTCATCGGAAAAACGCACCAACTGATCAACTCCGGCTTTCATCCTCCCGAGTTTTTCTCCACGCTGTGGGGAACGATTTCCCAGGGGGAAATCTGGCACGGCAACATCCGCAACCGGCGCAAGGACGGGAGCTATTACTGGGTGGCCTCGACCATCGTGCCTTTCGTTGACGATAACGGACAGCTGGAACGTTACTTTTCGATTCGGACCGACATTACCCGTGCGCTGGCGATCGATGAGGCGCTTCAGAAAAGCGAGGAGCGTTTTCGGCTGCTGGCCAAGAATGCGCTGGACGTGATTTCGCTGCACGATCCTGATGGCCGGTATTCCTATGTCAGCCCATCCTGCGAGCGCGTGCTGGGCTATGCACCGGCCGATCTGACCGGGCATGACGGCTACGAGCTGGTGCATCCGGACGATGTCGAACGGGTGCGAGGCATGCTGCATCAGCCAGCACTGCTCGGCGAGCCGGGGGAGTGTGGATATGTCCGGGTGCGGCACCGGAATGGCGGATACATCTGGGTGGATGCCACCGCTGCGCCAACCCGGGACGAAGCCGGGAACATTGTGAGCATTCAGGTTTCCGTTCGCGACGTAACGGGCCGCAAGGCAGCGGAGGATACGTTGCGCCTGCATGACCGGGCGATTGCCGCGAGCGGAAGCGGTATCGTGATTTTCCGGCGCGGCGACCTCGGAATCGAGTATGCCAATGCGGCGTATTCGGACATAGTCGAATTGCCGGAAGCGGACCTGCCCGGCCAGCGCTGGCCGGCATTGGCGGAAGCTGCGGGAAGCCTTGGCGCATGGCAGTTCCTGCGCGACGCGGTGATTTCGGGTGAAGAGATGCATGCCGTGGTGGAGGGCTTGTCGCGTCATGGCCGCAACGTGTGGTGCGATGTGTTTGTCTCGCCGGTGCGCAGCGAGGGGCGTGCGATAACGCATTTTGTGGCGGCGATCAGCGATGTGACCGATCAGGTGATCATGGAGGCGGTGCTGATGCGCGCCAAGGAGGCCGCAGAGCAGGCCAGTCAGGCTAAATCGAAATTCCTTTCCCATGTCGGCCATGAACTGCGGACACCGCTCAATTCCATCGTCGGGTTCGCCCAGTTGCTGGAGTCCGACCCGTACGCCCCGCTGAATGAGGAACAGCATGAACGCATCGAACACATTCTGCGTTCTGGCTGGGAGTTGCGCGAACTGATCGACGATGTGCTGGACCTGTCCCGTATCGAAGCTGGCCGGCTGGAACTGAAGCCGGAGGATGTCAATGTGTTTGACCTGGTGCGCGAATGCCTGGAGATGATCGCCGCGCAGGCCACCGAAAAAGGCCTGGAGGTCGTCAATCTGAGCGGCGAATGTGCCCAGCAAATGGCGCGTGTCGATGTGAAGCGCTTCAAACAGGTGATGCTCAATTTACTGAGTAACGCGGTGAAGTACAACCGGGAAGGCGGCCGCGTGACGGTGTCCTGCCACGTGTCGGACGACGGTGTTATGCACATGGCCGTCAGCGATACCGGTATCGGCATTCCTCCGGAGAAGCGCGATGAATTGTTCCAGTATTTCAGCCGTCTGGGCGCAGAAAACTCCGGTATTCCAGGTATTGGCGTGGGATTGGCGCTGTGCCGGCATCTGGTGGATTTGATGGGCGGCAATATCACTGTGGAAAGCGTTCCAGGACAGGGGAGCCGCTTCGAGATCGAGCTTCCTGGTACATGCTGCGTGCCGGAAACGGTTTGAGGCGGGTGCCGAATGAGATGCATGAATCATACAGACCCGAATACCCGATTGATTGATTTTTAAAAGGAGCTGGACCATGAATATAGATACCCAGAAGGAAGGCAGTACAGCCCGCTTGTTGCTGAACGGACGTTTCGATTTCAACAGCCATGTAGTGTTTAACCAGAGCACCGATTCCCTGCTGAAAGACGCAGGTGTCGACGAACTGGAACTGGATTTCGACCAGGTGAAATATATCGACAGTTCCGCCATGGGCATGCTGCTGCTGCTTAAGGAGCGGGCAAAAGGCGCTTCGAAATCCATCACGCTGCTGAATTGCAAGGGATCAGTGGCCCAGGTTTTCGAGTTGTCGAATTTCCGCCGCCTGTTCACCATCAAGTAAATGGATCGAAGGATGAGTCAGTCTGGCATGACGGTTATGGTGGTGGATGACATCGCCAACAACATTGCGATCGCCAGCCAGGTGGTTAAAAGAATGGGGCATCGTTTTATCGAGGCGCGCTCGGGAGAGGAGGCGCTGGAGAAATTTCTTGCCGAGACGCCGGACATGATCCTGATGGATGTGATGATGCCTGGGATAGGCGGCCTGGAAGCGACGCGGCGCATCCGGCAGGCTGCAGGGTCGCACTGGCTGCCGATTTTGATGGTGACCGCGCTCACGCGCGAGGATGAAATTCTTGAAGGGCTGCAAGCGGGGGCGGACGACTATTTGACCAAACCGCTGTCTTTGCCGGTGTTTCAGGCCAAAATTCAGGTGTTTGCGCGGATCGCCGAACTACAGCAGGAACTCTCCCGACGCACGGCAGAACTTTCCGCCTACTACCGCCAGGCGGAAGATGAACGGCGCCTTGGGGCTCGGTTGATGGCGTACATGGTCAACCGCGAAGGACTCGATGACCCCAACTTGCGCTACCGTGTGACCCCCGCATGGCATTTCAGCGGCGATCTGATTGCCGCTGCACGAACGCCCGGAAAATGCCAGCATATCCTGCTAAGCGACGGCATGGGGCATGGTTTGCCTGCAGCGATGGCCTCGCTGCCTCAGTTCGATACCTTTTACGCCATGACCGAGCTGGGCTATGGCATCGGGCGCATTGTGGAGGTGATGAACAGCCGCATGCATACCATGATGCCGCAGGGGCGTTATGCCGCCCTGACACTCGTTTCGATCAATCCTGCGATGGGGGCGATCGAAGTCTGGAACGGCGGCAACCCCTATCCCCGCCTGGTCGATGCCAACGGGAAAATCGTCAAGCACTGGAAATCCAGGCATGTGCCGCTTGGCATTTTGCCGCCGGAAGAGTTCTCTGCGGAACTTGAGGTGTATTCCTACGAAGGGGAATGCCAGCTGTTCCTGTGGTCGGATGGCTTGACCGAGGCTGAAAATGCCGAAGGCGAGCAGTTTGGCGCTGAGCGCGCTTGCGCAACGCTGGAATCGACCGGGCCGGAGCATCGTTTCGAGACGCTTATAGAGGCGCTTGATGCGCATCGGGTGGGTACGCTGGTGGATGACATTACCGTGCTCATGGCGGCAGTTCCGGCGCCGGGTACGATGGTGCAACCGGTTGCTCCTGTGACGGATTCGGAACATGGCAGCAATGGTTTGCGCATGTCGTTTCATTTCGAGGCGCAGGACCTGAGATATCTGGATGTGGTGCCGGCATTGTCCGGCGTGATCGAGCGGATCGCGGCAACGAAAGAACATGCCGGTCAGGTTTTTCTTATTCTGTCTGAACTGGTTTCCAATGCGCTGGACCACGGACTGCTGCGGATAGGTTCTTCGCTTAAAACAAACAGCGATGGTTTCGCCACCTACGCCGCTCATCGCCAGAGTGCACTGGAGGAACTGCAGGAGGGGTTTGTCGACATTGATATCGAAATCCTGCGGCGTGATAACCGGAAGATGGTAAAAATCAACGTGCGTGACAGTGGCCCTGGATTTGATTGGGCAGCCCGGTCACAGACGTCCCCGTCCAGGCTGTATGGGCGCGGTATTGAGCTGGTACGGCGATTGAGCCTGGAAATGCAGTACATCGGTGCCGGCAATGAGGTCGTCGTGTATTACGAGCTGAGTCCTGTCAATCAGTTTGTTGGCAGCAACCAGAGTCATTCGCTTATGCATTAATTGAATTGACCCACCTGTGTAAATGATGGCGGGTTCAGTTTGGCGTTGGTGATAGGTTGATCGCCAGCGGGTGGATTCTGGATTGGGCATGCATCAGGCAGGCCGACCCGTCGTTTCGGGTCGCCCCGTCTTCCAGTTCATCCACCATTCGCTTGTGGTTGCCTGCAAAATCAGACCTTCAGTTCGGGCGGCAGATGGGGGGCGATGACCTGCAGCATCTGCGCGAAGATTTTCGGGGTGGCGGCGACGATGTTGCCGGATTCCAGAAAGCCTTCGTCGCCCATGAAATTGCCGACCAGCGCGCCGGATTCCTGCGCGATCAGGCTGCCGGCGGCGAGGTCCCAGGGTTGCAGGTGCATTTCCCAGAAACCGTCATAGCGGCCGCACGCCACGTAGCATAGGTCGAGCGCGGCGGAACCGGGGCGGCGCAGGCCGGAGGTGGCGAGCATCATGTCGCGGAACATGTTGAGGTAGGCATCGGCGAAACTGAAATCGCGGAAGGGGAAGCCGGTGCCGATCAGGCATTCGCTCAACTTGGCGCGCTTGCTGGCGCGGATGCGGCGGTCGTTGAGCATGGCGCCGCGGCCGCGGCTGGCGGTGAAGAGCTCGTTGCGCGCGGGGTCGTAGACGACGGCCTGGGTAATCTGGCCCTTGTGCTTTAGCGCGATCGAGATCGAATACTGCTGCAGGCCGTGCAGGAAATTGGTGGTGCCGTCGAGCGGATCGATGATCCACTGGTAGTCTTCACCATTTTTGGCTTCGGCCGCGCCAGACTCCTCTGCTAAAATCCCATGGTTTGGGTAGGCGCCGAGCAGGATTTCGATGATGGTGCGTTCGGCGTTTTGGTCGACTTCGCTGACGTAATCGCGGTCCTGTTTGCTCCTTACGGTGAGTTGGTCGAGGTCGAGCGAGGCGCGATTGATAATCCGCCCCGCTTCGCGAGCGGCTTTCACCGCTGTGTTGAGCATGGGATGCATGATGTCTGGCAATAGATTCAAAGAACGAGCTCAGCATTTTACTTGATGGCACAGTCAGACCCGAAACTTCTCGCCAATATTCGTATTGTGCTGGCGCGCACCAGCCACCCCGGCAATATCGGCGCGGCGGCGCGGGCGATGAAGACGATGGGGCTGTCGCAGCTTTATCTGGTGAACCCGGCTGTATTCCCCAACAGTCAGGCCGATGCGATGGCCGCGAGCGCGGGCGACCTGCTGGCGCAGGCACAGGTCTGCGCCACGCTGGCCGAGGCGCTGGCCGGCACCACGCTGGCACTGGGCGTGTCGGCGCGCCGGCGCGATATCGTGGCCGATGTGCTGACGCCGCCCCAAGCGGCCATTCGTCTGTTGACCGAAGCGCAGGCCGGCCCGGTGGCGCTGGTGTTCGGCAACGAAACCAGCGGGATGTCGAACGAGGAGCTGGGCCTGTGTCAGGGGTTGGTGACGATTGCCGCCAACCCGGACTACACCTCGCTCAATCTGGCGGCGGCAGTGCAGGTGCTGGGCTACGAGATCCGCCAGGCCTGGCTGGGCACAGCGAGCTGGCCGCAGCCCGAAATGGACGCGGCGACCGGAGACGAACTGGAGCGGTTCTACGGCCACCTGGAAGCCACGCTGGCCGAGCTGGAATTTCTCAATCCCGGCTCACCCAGCAAGCTGATGCTGAAACTGCGGCGGCTGTTTGCGCGCACCCGGCTGGCGAAGGAGGAAGTGAATATCCTGCGCGGAATTCTGACCGCGGCGCAGGGTGCGCAGCGGGCTGCGGTCAAGGCACGGAACCACGATGACGAATAGTTGACTAAATAACTCGGAAATAGCATCCTCAACGCATGAACCTGTACAGCCAACTCAAGGAAGACATCGCCGTCGTGTTCGACCGTGACCCGGCGGCGCGCACGACGTTTGAGGTCATCACTACGTATCCCGGCTTTCATGCGATGGTCATCCACCGTCTGGCGAACAAGCTGTGGCGCATGGAATGGAGGTGGCTGGCGCGCTTTACCTCGCACATCGGGCGCTGGCTCACCGGTATCGAAATTCACCCCGGCGCCACCATTGGCCGCCGCGTTTTCATCGACCATGGCATGGGCGTGGTGGTGGGCGAAACCGCCGAGATCGGCGACGACTGCACCCTCTATCACGGCGTGACGCTCGGCGGCACCTCCTGGAACAAGGGCAAGCGCCATCCCACCCTGATGCCAGGCGTGGTGGTGGGGGCGGGCGCCAAGATTCTCGGCCCGATCACCATCGGCGCCAATGCCCGCGTCGGCTCCAACGCCGTCGTAGTGAGGGATGTTCCGGACAATGCGACGGCAGTGGGTATCCCGGCGCGCATCCTCGATAGCGTGACCGAAATACAGCGCAACCAGCAGGCGGAAAAGCTCGGGTTTTCGGCCTATGCCATTTCGGCCGACATGAACGACCCGGTGGTGAAAGCGATCCACGGCCTGGTCGATCATTCGGCCCACATCGACCACCGGTTGGAGCTGATTCTGGCGCAGTTGCAGAAACTCGGCGTGGAAATGCCTGTGGGACAGGATCAACCCGATGATTTCGATCCGAACTATTTGAACAAAATAGTTGACTAAATTGCTAAGGTAAGGAATAGTTGACTAAATTGCTCGGGAATTTTATAGTTCGGGCGAAATTCAGGAGAACACGTCATGAGATTGACCACCAAAGGCCGCTTCGCCGTCACTGCCATGCTCGATCTGGCGTTGCGTGGCGGCAAGAATCCGGTGACGCTGGCTGGCATCAGCGAGCGCCAGGATATATCCCTGTCGTATCTGGAGCAGCTTTTCAGCCGTTTGCGCCGCCACGAACTGGTCGAAAGCGTACGCGGCCCCGGCGGCGGCTATTATCTCGCCCGGCCGCTTGGCGACGTCAGCGTGGCTGACATCATACGCGCAGTGGACGAACCCATCGATTCGACCCAGTGTGGCGGCAAGGAAAACTGCCTGGACGAGCACCGCTGCATGACCCACGACCTGTGGGTTGGCCTGAATGCGCACATATTTGATTATCTCGATAATGTGACACTGGCGACCCTGGTGGCCAAGCAGGAAGGATGCAAGGAAAAGGTGCTGCAGGATCGCCGCGCCTTGAAGGTGACGCCGCTGGCGGCCTGATCCCGGACCAGGCAATCCCAGATTCAGCTATTGAGGTTAAGGGCAACACGATGAAAACACTGTATTTCGATTATTCCGCCACCACCCCGGTCGATCCCCGCGTGGCGGCCTTGATGATTCCGTATCTGACCGAGCATTTCGGCAATCCCGCTTCGCGCTCCCACCCGTTTGGCTGGGAAGCGGAAAAGGCGGTGGAAGAGGCGCGTGCTCAAGTGGCCGCGCTGGTCGGCGCCGACCCGAAGGAAATCGTATTCACCTCCGGCGCCACCGAATCGAACAACCTCGCCATCAAGGGCGCGGGGCATTTCTACTCGGCCACCAAGGGCAAGCACATCATTACCGTGCGCACCGAACACAAGGCCGTGCTCGATACCGTGCGCGAGATGGAGCGCCAGGGCTTCGAGGCGACTTACCTGAACGTCAAGGAAAATGGCCTGCTCGATATGGACGTACTGCGCGCGGCCATCCGTCCCGACACCGTGCTGGTCTCGGTGATGGCGGTCAACAACGAAATCGGCGTGATTCAGGACCTCGACGCCATTGGCAGGATCTGTCGCGAGAAGGGCGTGATTTTCCACGTCGACGCCGCGCAGGCGACCGGCAAGATGCCGATCGACCTGAAGACGCTGCCGGTCGATCTGATGTCGTTCTCGGCACACAAGACCTACGGCCCCAAGGGCATCGGCGCGCTCTACGTGCGACGCAAGCCGCGCATTCGCCTGGAAGCGCAGATGCACGGCGGCGGCCACGAGCGCGGCATGCGTTCGGGCACGCTGGCGACCCACCAGATCGTCGGCATGGGCGAAGCCTTCCGCATCGCGAAGGAAGAAATGGCGACCGAGAACGAGCGTGTCCGCATGCTGCGCGATCGCCTCTATAGCGGCCTCAAGGACATCGAGGAAGTGCACCTGAACGGTGACCTGGAGCAGCGCGTGCCGCACAACCTCAACGTCAGCTTCAACTTCGTCGAGGGCGAATCGCTGATTATGGCGATCAAGGATCTGGCGGTGTCGAGCGGTTCGGCCTGCACCTCGGCCAGCCTGGAACCGTCCTACGTGCTGCGCGCACTGGGCCGCAGCGACGAACTGGCGCACAGCTCGATCCGCTTCTCCATCGGCCGCTTCACCACCGAAGAAGAAGTCGATTACGCAATTAAATTGCTGCACGAAAAGATCGGCAAGCTGCGCGAACTTTCCCCGCTGTGGGAAATGTTCAAGGAAGGCGTCGATCTGGATTCCGTGCAGTGGGCTGCACACTGATTTTTTAGGGGCTGGATCCTGGATCCTGACCTTCCGCGATTGAAAGGAGCACCAAAATGGCATACAGCGATAAAGTACTCGACCATTACGAAAACCCCCGCAACGTCGGTTCCTTCACCAAGGAAGACGACGCTGTCGGCACCGGTATGGTCGGCGCGCCCGCCTGCGGCGACGTGATGAAGCTACAGATCAGGGTCGGCAAGGATGGCCTGATCGAAGACGCCAAGTTCAAGACCTACGGCTGCGGCTCGGCGATTGCATCAAGCTCGCTGGTGACCGAATGGGTCAAGGGCAAGACCCTCGACCAGGCGATGGAAATCAAGAACACCGCGATTGCAGAAGAGCTCGCGCTGCCGCCGGTGAAGATCCATTGCTCGATCCTGGCCGAAGATGCAATCAAGGCCGCGGTCGCCGATTACAAACAGAAAAAGGGTATGGAGTAAGTCATGGCTGTGACCTTGTCCGAGCGCGCGGCGCAACACGTTACCAATTACCTGTCCAAACGCGGCAAGGGTGTCGGCGTCCGTCTCGGCGTGCGCACCACCGGCTGCTCCGGCATGGCCTACAAGCTGGAGTTCGCCGATGAGGTGCCCGAAGGCGACGAGGTGTTCACCAGCCACGGTGTGACCGTATTTGTCGACCCGAAAAGCCTGACCTACCTCGACGGCACCGAGCTCGACTACACCCGCGAAGGCCTGAACGAAGGCTTCAAGTTTATTAACCCGAACGTGAAGAACGAGTGCGGCTGCGGCGAGTCGTTTAACGTTTGATTGCGGTGAGAGGTGAGGCGATAGGCGTGAGGCGTTCAACAACGCTCGCCTTACGCCTCAGGCCTCACGCCTTGCCCTTAATGGACTTCTCCCAAACCTACTTCGAACTCTTCGGTCTGCCGCAATCGTATGCGCTGGATCGGGACAAGCTTGACGCGGCCTACCGCGAGCTGCAGAACACGGTGCATCCGGACCGTTTCGCTGCGCAGCCGGAGGCCGAGCAGCGGGTGGCGATGCAGTGGGCAACGCAGGTGAACGAGGCGTATCAGACGCTCAGGCATGCGGTGAACCGCGGCGTGTATCTGCTGAAGCTGCAGGGCATCGACGCATTCGACGCCAGCAACACCCGGATGGCACCGGTCTTCCTGATGCAGCAGATGGAATGGCGCGAGGCGATCGAGGACGCGCGTGCGGGCAAACGCATGGCGGTGCTGGATTCGTTGACAGACGACCTGCGTGCTGCACATCGTCGCATCGAGGCGCAACTGGCCGAGCTGATTGATACAGCGCACGACTATGAAGCGGCAAGCGAAGCCGTGCGCCAGTTGCGATTCATGGACAAACTCATCGCCGAAATCGGCGACGTCTACGAAGAACTGGAAAGTTAAGATGGCTTTGCTGCAAATCGCCGAACCCGGCATGTCCGCCGCCCCGCACCAGCACCGGCTGGCGGTCGGGATCGATCTTGGTACGACCAATTCGCTGGTGGCCACGGTGCGCTCCGGCCTTGCCGTGGTGCTGGACGACGAATCCGCGCATTCTCTGCTGCCTTCGGTGGTGCGTTACCACGCCAACGGCAACGTCGATGTGGGCTACGCTGCGAAATCGGCGCAAAACAACGATCCCCACAACACCATCGCATCGGTCAAGCGCTTCATGGGGCGCGGAATTGCCGACATCAAGGACATCGCCAGCCTGCCGTACCGCTTCGTCGATGCGTCCGGCATGGTGCAGCTGAAAACTGCCGCCGGCGTGAAAAGCCCGGTCGAGGTCTCGGCCGAAATCATCCGGGTGCTGCGCCGGCGCGCCGAGGCCGCGATGGGCGGCGAACTCGTCGGTGCGGTGATCACGGTGCCGGCGTATTTCGACGACGCCCAGCGTCAGGCCACCAAGGACGCCGCGCAACTCGCAGGCCTGAACGTGCTGCGCCTGCTGAATGAGCCGACTGCGGCAGCGATCGCCTATGGCCTCGACAACGCGTCGGAAGGCGTCTACGCGGTCTATGACCTCGGCGGTGGCACCTTCGATATTTCCATTCTCAAGCTGTCCAAAGGTGTTTTCGAAGTGCTCGCCACACACGGCGACTCGGCGCTCGGCGGCGACGATTTCGACCAGCGCATCTTCTGCTGGATGGTCGAGGAGGGCCGTTTTGCACCGCTATCGGCGGGTGACATGCGGTTGTTGCTGACCAAGGCGCGCGACGCCAAGGAAGCGCTGACCGAACACACCGAGGTACGCGTCACCGCGGTGCTGTCGACCGGCGAAATGATGGACGCGACGCTGACGCAAGCCGGATTCAATACCATGACCGCCGGCCTCGTCAACAAGACGCTGGCGCCCACGCGCAAGGCGCTGCGCGATTCCGGGCTTGCCGTGGACGAGGTCAAGGGCGTGGTGATGGTTGGCGGCTCCACCCGCATGCCGTGCATTCGTCAGGCTGTGGCCGATTTCTTCAAACAGACGCCACTGACCAATCTCGACCCCGACAAAGTGGTCGTGCTCGGTGCGGCGATGCAGGCCGACGTGCTGGCGGGCAACCGTGCCGGCGACGACTGGCTCTTGCTCGACGTCATTCCGCTGTCGCTGGGCCTGGAAACCATGGGCGGGCTGACCGAGAAGGTCATCCCGCGCAACACCACCATTCCCACCGCGCGCGCACAGGAATTCACCACCTTCAAGGACGGCCAGACCGCGATGAGCGTGCATGTGCTGCAGGGCGAGCGCGAACTGGCGTCGGATTGCCGCTCGCTGGCGCGCTTCGAGTTGCGCGGCATCCCGCCGATGGTGGCCGGCGCGGCGCGCATCCGTGTCACCTTCCAGGTCGACGCCGATGGCCTCCTGTCGGTGTCGGCGCGCGAGCAGAGCAGCGGCGTGGAAGCCAGCGTGCAGGTCAAGCCATCGTACGGCCTCGGCGACGAGGACATCACCCGCATGTTGAAGGATGCCTTCACCCACGCCAAAGGCGACATGTTTGCGCGTGCGCTGAGCGAGCAGATCGTCGACGCGCAGGGCCTGATTGCAGCCACCCGCGCGGCGCTGGCGGCAGACCCCGCGCTGCTCGATGAAGCCGAAACCGCGGCGATCGAAGCCAGTATCGCCGCCCTTGAAAAGCTGATGAGCAGCACCGATCATCTGGCCATCAAGCGCGGTATCGAGGCCCTGAATGCCGCCACCACCGACTTCGCCCAGCGTCGCATGGACCAGAACGTGCGCCGCGCAATGGCCGGGCAGAAACTGGAAACCTTTGGCTGATGCCCCGCACCCTGTTGAATGCCGATTTCATCGAATTCCTGCGGGTGCGGCTCGAAGCCCTTCCGGTCTGCGCGGCCGAAGCCGGGGGCGACGTCCGGCAGATTTTCCGGGACGGTGTGTTAAAACGCTCCCCGGCCGACAGCCCAAAGTGGACTGACCGTATCCAATTCAGCCTTATTTAAAAAGACATGCCCCAACTCATCGTATTGCCCCACGTCGAACTCTGCCCCGAAGGCGCCGTCATCGACGCCAAGCCCGGCGAGACCATTTGCGACACCCTGCTCGCCAACGGCGTCGAGATCGAGCACGCCTGCGAAAAATCCTGCGCCTGCACCACCTGCCACGTCATCGTGCGCGAAGGCTTCAACTCGCTGGAAGCGTCCACTGAAGAAGAGGATGATCTGCTCGACAAGGCTTGGGGGCTGGAACCGCAGTCGCGGCTATCGTGCCAGGCGCGCGTGGTCGACAGCGACCTGGTGATCGAAATCCCCAAGTACACCATCAACATGGTCAAGGAAGGTCATTGAAATGAAGTGGACGGATACCCTCGATATTGCGATCGAACTCGCCGAAGCGCACCCCGAAATCGATCCGCGCACTATCCGCTTCACCGACCTGCATCGCTGGGTGATGGAACTGCCAGAATTCGAGGATGACGCCGAACATTCCGGCGAGAAAATCCTTGAAGCGATCCAGATGGCGTGGATCGACGAAGTCAGCTAATTCAGCGGGCGCGCCGTGCGCCGGATTCAGGGAAATCGGGCTGACCTATATCCGGTATCCGGGCGGCTCAACGCCTGTCTGCATGCTGGGAGCCGAGACACGAGTAACCGCGCAGCGTGCAAGTCGGGATTAAGTCGCGCCCCCGCCATCATAGAAACCCTGACTGGAGCGTTCGAGTTCCTGCTCATAGGTGAAGTGCTGCTCGTCCGCCTTTAGCGCAACGAGGGCCGGACTGTCGGATCCACTGTGAGACAACAAAGCCTCAATGACCGCGTTGACGTCGCTAATGGGTGGCACTATAAGCATTTGCAACCGGTCGAAAACTTCCTGATCGATCGTGATTTGGACTTGGTCTGTCATATTAGACTCCTGAATGAAATAGCGATTTTCATTGTAGTTCAAATACTCTGCCGTTCACTTCAGGCCGGATCTCGCAATAGTTATTGCCCAGGAAAGCGGCGAAATATGGATCGGTCAGGCGGATTTGCAGCCGATTTCCTTCAAGTCCGACAGGCTGCTAGACTGCTCCAAAATTCGAGACACGCATGGCCGAGGAGACTGATCTTTCCCGTACCGAACCGGCAAGTCCGCGGCGCCTGCAACAGGTGCGCAGCGCGGGCGATGTGCCGCGTTCCGCCGAACTCACCGCATGGGTGATGTTGCTGACGGCGCTGGGCGTGCTGGCCTGGCAGGCGCCGCGCCTGCTGGATGCCTTGCAGGTTCTGACCGTGACGGCGTTCACTCATGCGGCACAGCCGCTTTCCCCGGTTTTCCTTGAAGCGGCACAGTCCGCGCTGTGGGCGGTGCTGCCTGTGCTGGTTGCCATTTTTGTCGCTGCGCTGGTGGCGCCGATGCTACTTTCGGGCTGGGTGTATGCGCCCCAGGTGATCCAGGCCGACCTGACACGTGCCCATCCTTTCAAGCCCTTTACGCGGCTGTTTTCAGCCGATTCCCTGTTCGATGGGACGCTGGCGCTATTGAAGCTGGCGCTCGCCGCCGCTGCAGTGGGGTGGGCGCTGACCAGCGGCTGGCCGGGGCTGCAAGACCTGACCGGCAGCGTGACGAGCGTGGCGCTGGGCGAGACGGCCGGCTGGATCGGGCGTGGCGTGCTGGCGCTGGCCGCGGCGCTGACGCTGGCGGCGGCGCTGGACGCGGGCTGGCGCTGGTGGCGCTATCTGCGCCGCCATGCGATGACCTGGCAGGAGGTGCTGGCCGAGGCGCGCGAAGCCGAGGGCAACCCGGAAATGCGTGCACGGATGCACGGTCGCCAGCAGCAGGCGGGGCAGGGCCGGCATGTTGACGAGGTGATCGGATGAGCGCGCAGGGCGTGATGGTGATGGGCATGCCGGTGAACCGGCTGGCGGTGCCGCTGCTGGTGCTGCTGATCCTGGCGATGATGATATTGCCCTTGCCCACATTTATGCTCGACGTGCTATTCACGCTCAACATCGCGCTGGCGATGATCGTGATGCTGGTGAGCCTGAACGCGCGGCGCCCGCTGGATTTCTCGGTGTTCCCCACGGTGCTGCTGCTGACGACGCTGTTGCGCCTGTCGCTCAACGTCGCGTCCACCCGCATCATCCTGATGCAGGGCCACACCGGACCGGACGCGGCGGGCAAGGTGATCGAGTCCTTCGGCAATTTCCTGGTCGGCGGCAACTACGTCGTCGGCTTCGTGGTGTTCCTGATTCTGGTCATCATCAACTTTGTCGTCATTACCAAGGGCGCCGGGCGCATCGCCGAGGTGGCGGCGCGTTTCACCCTGGACTCGATGCCGGGCAAACAGCTGGCGGTGGATGCCGACCTCAACGCGGGCTTCATCAACGAAAACGAAGCGCGCACACGGCGCCACGAGATTGGCCGCGAAGCCGACTTCTACGGCGCGATGGACGGCGCTTCCAAGTTCGTGCGCGGCGATGCCATTGCCGGCATCGTCATCCTGCTGGTCAACCTGATCGGCGGCGTTCTGGTCGGGCTGTTCCAGCACAACCTGGGGTTGACCGAGGCGCTCGGGTACTACGCGCTGCTGACGGTGGGCGACGGCCTGGTGACGCAGATTCCGGCGCTGATCGTTTCAACCGCGGCGGGCATCGTGGTCAGCCGCGCGTCGAGCGAGCAGGACCTGTCGCGCGAGTTTTCCACCCAGATTTTCGGCCGGCCGCAGACGCTGTATGTCGCCGCCGCGGTGCTGGGCGCGCTGGGGCTGATCCCGGGGACGCCGCACCTGGCGTTTCTCGTCATCGCAGCGGTGCTGGGCGGGCTGGGATTGTGGTTGATGCTGCGTCAGCACACGGCCCTTGGTATCGAGCCGCTGGCGCTGATCGAAGAGGACATCGCGCCGGCCGATGTCACCTGGGACGATATTCCGCCGGTCGACGTGCTGGCGCTCGAAGTCGGTTACCGGCTGATCCCGCTGGTCGACCGCAACCAGGGCGGAGCGGCGCTGACGAAGATCACCGAGGCGCGCCGCCGCTTTGCCACCGACATGGGGCTGGTGGTGCCGCTCATTCGCGTGCGCGACAACCTCGACCTCAAGCCCAGCAGTTATCGCATCACCCTCAAGGGCGTCGACGTCGCACACGGCGAGCTGCCGACCGGCCAGGTGCTGGCGGTCGACATGGGCGACGTGCTGGGGCAGCTCGACGGCACGCCGGGGGTGGACCCGCTGACCGGGCTGGCCGGTGTCTGGATCGATGCCGGGCGGGTCGAGGAAGCCGAATTGCGAGGTTTCGTGGTGCTGGAGCCCGCCGAACTGATTGCGCGCCAGGTCGAGGCCGTGTTCCGCCAGCACGCGCCGGAACTGCTGGGGCGCAGCGAAGTGCAGCAACTGCTCGGCACGCTGGCGCGCAGCCATCCCGGGCTGGTCGAGGACGTGACGCCGCGCCATCTGCCGCTGACCAGCGTGCAGGCGGTGCTGCAGCAGCTGATCGCGGAAAACGTCTCGATCCGCGACACCCGCACCCTGTTCGAAACCCTGGCCGCGCGCGCGCCGAAAAGCCAGGCGATCGACGATCTGGTGGAAACCGTGCGCGCGGCGCTGGGGCGCAGTATCGTCGACCGCCTGTTCGAAGGCAGCAACACGCTGCAGGTGATCGGGCTGGCGGCCGCCAGCGAAACCCGTTTACTGAACGAGATGGGTGACGAGGGCGAGGCCCTGCTATCGCCCGCCACGCTGGATGCCCTGAACGACGCCGCCGAGCGCGCGCTGGCCGAGCAGGAAGGCGCAGGCTACCCACCGGTGCTGCTGATCTCGCCCGGCCTGCGCGCCATGCTGGCGCGGCTGCTGCGACGCAATCTGCCGCGGCTTGCGGTGATTGCCTACGCCGAGGTGCCAGCCGATAAAATAGTGCAGATGAGCACGGAACTGCGCATAGAGGAGGGCTCATGAGCGTGCAGGTATTTGTCGCGGCGAACGCGCGCGAAGGCCTGGCGCGCGTTCGCCGCGAGCTGGGCGACGAAGCCGTGGTGCTTTCCACGCGGCCGCACCCACAGGGCGTCGAACTGCTGGCCAGCGCCTACGGCGAACTGGCGGTGCCGGCCGTCGGCGAGAGGCCCGATACGGCCGGCAGCTCGCGCATCCTGAACGAGCTGTCGCGCCTGCGCGGCATGCTGCAAAACCAGCTGGCGGGCTTTGCCTGGGGCGCGGCGCGGCGGCGCGACCCGGCGCGGGTGGCGCTGATGCAGACGCTGTTCGCCGCCGGCTTCGGCAGCGCGCTTGCCCGTACCCTGGCGGCGCGCCTGCCGCGCGGGCTCGACACCGACGCCGCCCGGCGCTGGCTGCGCCAGGTGCTGATCCGCAACCTGCCGGTGCTGCCACCTGAAGCCGACCTGCTGGTGCGGGGCGGCCGCTACGCACTGGTCGGCTCGACCGGCTCGGGCAAGACCACCACGTTGGCCAAGCTCGCCGCACGCGGTGTGGACGCGCATGGCGCCGCGCAGGTGGCGCTGGTGGCCGCCGATGCCTACCGCATCGGCGCAGCGGCGCAATTGACGGTATATGCCGATCTGCTGGGCGTAGCGCTGCATGTGGCTGAAGACCAGGCCAGGCTGGCGCAGCTGTTGCCTGGGCTCGCCACCAAGAAACTGGTGCTGATCGACACCGCAGGGTTTGCGCCGGCCGATCCGCGCAGCCGCGAGGGGCGGACGCTCGATGCCCTGGGTGTGCGCCGTTTGCTGGCCATTTCCGCCAGCCAGCAGGGGGCGGCGATCGAGCAGGCGATGACGTATTTTGGCCAGGGCGCGGCCGCCTGCATTCTCACCAAACTCGACGAAACCCCGCAGCCGGGCGCGGCGCTCGACAGCCTGATCCGTCATCGCCTGCCCCTGGCGTATATCAGCGGCGGCCAGCGCGTGCCGGAGGACCTTCACGTGCCCAGCGCCGCCTACCTCATCGACCGCGCGTTGAAGGGGGGGCAGCTCGCCACCCCGTATGCGCTGGAGGCCGAAGACTGGCCGCTGTTTGCCGGCGTCGAGGCCGAACGCGCCGAGCGCCGCACCCTGAAGGGCATGGATGGCGCCTGACCAGGCCGCCGGGCTCAGGCGGCGGCGCGCCCAGCAGTCGCCGCCTTGCATCCACTGTTTTTTCGACGCCGCCGGATCCGTCGTCCGGCTGGCGCAGGCGCTACACCGGCGCGGCGTGTCTTCACTGCTGATCGATGCCCGTGGGCGGGTATTTTCCGATTCCCCGACCCGCAGCCTGTTCGACTGCAGGCAACAGCTCGAGCGAGGCCAGCTGCATAGACTGCCCATGCCGTTTGGCGATGGCTGGTATGCGCCGGGGATACGGGGAGACGAACCGGCATTGAAGGCTATTGTGCGGGGCTACGATTGCGTTGTATTCGATGCGCGTCCTGACGCGCCGGACTGGATACCGCTGCCGGGTACGGCCCAGGCCGTCGTCCTGGAAGTGAACCCCACGAACGCATCGAGCGTGCAGGGCTACACCCTGCTCAAAACGCTGGCTCACTCGGGCATGTCATTCAGCATTGGCCTGCTAGGGGACGCCGCCGCCTGCGATCATCTGCAGGTGGCGTGCAAAAAATTTCTCGATCCCGCGTTCAACCGGGCCGTTTACAGCGTCGCTCGCGAGGATGATGCATTCGCCGCACTTGCCGTTAGAATGGCGAACGAGGAGACGCGCCTGACGGCACGTTATAAAAGAGAAAACACTGAAAGTATGGCCTTGAAACATGGCGGCTAAATCAACACAGCAAGCAACGTCGCAAGACGAACAAATCGCCAAATATGCGCCGCTGGTCAAGCGCATTGCGTATCACATGATGGCGCGCCTGCCTGCCAGCGTCGAAGTCGACGATCTCATCCAGGTGGGCCTGATTGGCCTGATGGATGCGGTATCCCGCTTCGACGGCAACCAGGGTGCCCAGTTCGAATCCTATGCCACCCAGCGTATCCGCGGCTCCATGCTCGACGAACTGCGCGAGGCCGACTGGCTGCCGCGCCATGTGCGGCAGAAATCGCGGCAGATCGAATCCGCCATCTGCCGGCTGCAACAGCGCAACGGCAAGTCGCCGACCGAGCAGGAAATATCGGCTGAACTTGGCGTCCCGATCGATCAGTATCAATCCATGCTGGGTGACGTGAGATGCTCGCAGCTGCTGTATTACGAAGACTTCTCCGACGAGGACAGCGCCAGCTTCCTGGAGCGCTATCTGGTCAGCGGCAGCAATGATCCGCTTGCCGTGCTGGAAGACGAAGGCTTCCGCGACAGCCTGATCGCTGCGATCCACCATCTGCCCGAGCGCGAACGCAGCATGATGGGCATGTACTACGAACAGGATATGAACCTGAAGGAAATCGGCGCGGTGCTCGGCGTGTCCGAATCGCGCGTGTGCCAGCTGCATTCGCAGGCGGTTGCGCGCCTGCGGGTCCAGCTCAAGATCTGGAAGGACTGAGGCAGCAGGCCCCATGCGGGGCCAAGCGTGGATAAATCCGCGATAATGGCGGCTTGTTTATCCAACCCGTATCTGCCGCCATGAGCCAAGCCCCCCTCACAAAAACCTCAGCCAGAAAAAAAGCCCTCGATTACCACCGCCTGCCCAAGCCCGGCAAGATCTCGGTCGAATCGTCCAAGCCCTGTTCCACGCAAGAGGATCTGTCCCTGGCCTACACGCCGGGGGTCGCCCAACCGGTGCTGGAAATCGCGAAAAATCCCGAGAAGGCCTACGACTACACCAACAAGGGCAACCTGGTCGCGGTGATCACCGACGGTACCGCGATCCTGGGGCTGGGCAACCGCGGTCCGCTCGCCGCCAAGCCGGTGATGGAAGGCAAGGCCGTGCTGTTCAAGCACTTCGCCGGCATCGACGTCTACGACATCGAGGTCAACGCCAAAACGCCGCAGGATTTCATCAAGGTGGTGGAGGCGATCGCGCCGACCTTTGGCGGCATCAACCTCGAAGACATCGCCGCGCCGCACTGCTTCGAGATCGAGGTGGCGCTGAAGAAGACACTCGACATCCCGGTGTTCCACGACGACCAGCACGGCACCGCCACCATCATCTGCGCCGGCTTGATCAACGCCCTGCACGTGCAGGGCAAGACGCTGGAGACCGCGAAGATCGTCTGCCTCGGCGCCGGGGCTGCCGGCATTGCATCGATGAAGCTGCTGCTGGCGATGGGCGTGAAGAAATCCAGCATCACTCTGGTCGACTCCAAAGGCGTGGTGCACAAGGAACGCACCGATCTCAACAGCTTCAAGAAGGGCTTCGCGCGCAAGACCGCATTGCGCACGCTGGCCGATGCGATGAATGGCGCGGATGTATTCGTCGGCGTGTCGGACGCCAATCTGGTGAGCCCGGCGATGGTAAAAAGCATGGCCGACCGCCCGGTGGTCTTCGCGCTGGCCAACCCCAACCCGGAAATCCTGCCGGAAAAGGCCCGTGCCGCGCGCAGCGACCTCATCATGGCGACCGGGCGCTCGGATTATCCAAACCAGGTCAACAACGTACTGGGCTTTCCGTTCATCTTTCGCGGTGCGCTCGACGCCCGTGCCAAAGAGATCACCCAGGACATGCTGATCGCAGCCGTTCATGCGCTGGCGGAACTCGCGCGCGAGCGGGTGCCGGCATCGGTGCTGAAGGCCTACAAGCTGAAGAAGCTGAAATTCGGCCCGGACTACATCCTGCCCAAGCCGTTCGACCCGCGCTTGGCCGAGCGGGTGCCGCAGGCAGTGGCGAAGGCGGCGAAGAAGGGGATGGCGGCAGCCAAGCGCCGTTAAACCGGGAAAACAAAAAACCCGAATTGTGCCGTGAAGCCCATCGCGCGCCCCGTTTACCTCAACCTGTTGCGCATCCACCTGCCTTTGCCGGGCTGGGTGTCGATCCTGCACCGGGTGTCTGGTGCGCTGCTGTTCGCGGCCCTGCCGCTCGGGGTGTGGACCCTGTCGGTGTCGCTGGCGGATGAAGCCGGTTTTCAGCGCATTGCCGGATGGCTTGCCCATCCGCTGGCGCGGCCGGTTCTGCTCGGCCTGGTCTGGGCGTTTGTGCATCATCTCCTGGCCGGCTTGCGCCATCTGGCGCTGGACGTGCACTGGGGCGTGGATTTGCGTCATGCGCGGCAGACGGGGAGCGCGGTATTGCTGGTAACCGGCCTGGTCACGCTGCTTGCCGCCTGGAGACTGTACGCATGATGAAATCGGCTACCGGCTCGCGCACCGGAACCGGCACCTGGCTGCTGCAGCGTGCCGCGGCGGTGGTACTGGCTCTGGTTCTGCCGGGGCTGGCAATTTACTTCCTGGCGGCGCTGCCGGCCGATTTCACCGGCTGGCAGGCGCTGTTCGCGCCGCTGTGGCTGCGCGTGCTGATGCTGCTAACGGCATCGGCGCTGGCGCTGCATGCCTGGGTGGGGATGCGCGATATCTTCATGGATTATGCCCACCCAACGGTGTTGCGGCTGACGCTCCATCTGGCGGTGATCCTTACCCTGGCGGGCAGCGTGGCCTGGCTGGCCGCGATTTTGTTTGACACAGCGTGGAGCGCGGCATGAACACGCGCCGCTTCGATGCCCTCATCATCGGCGGTGGTGGCGCCGGCCTGCGCGCTGCGTTGCAGCTGGCGCGCTCGGACTACAAGGTCGCGGTAGTGTCCAAGGTGTTCCCCACACGGTCGCATACGGTGTCGGCGCAGGGCGGCATCACCGCCGCGCTCGCCAACGTCGTCGACGACCGCTGGGAATGGCATATGTACGACACGGTCAAGGGCGGCGACTGGCTCGGCGACCAGGATGCGATCGAGTTCATGTGCCGCGAGGCCGCCAGCGCGGTGTACGAACTCGAACACATGGGTTTGCCGTTCTCGCGCCTCGACAACGGCAAGATCTACCAGCGGCCGTTCGGCGGCCAGTCGAAGCATTTCGGCGGCGAGCAGGCCACCCGCACCTGCGCCGCCGCCGACCGCACCGGCCATGCGCTGCTGCACACGCTGTACCAGCAGAACATCGCCCACCGTACGCAGTTTTTCGACGAATACTTCGCGCTCGACCTGCTGCGCGATGCCGAAGGCTATTGCCTTGGCGTCACTGCAATGAGCATCGAGACCGGCGAGCCCCTGCTGATCGAGGCGCGCGCGACGCTCCTGGCCACCGGCGGGGCAGGGCGGGTGTTCGGCAACAGCAGTAACGCCATGATCAATACAGGAGACGGCCTCGGCATGGTGCTGCGTGCCGGGCTGCCGCTGCAGGACATGGAGTTCTGGCAGTTCCATCCCACCGGCATCGCCGGCGTGGGTTCGCTGATTACCGAAGGCGTGCGCGGCGAGGGCGGCTATCTTCTGAACAAGAATGGCGAGCGCTTCATGGAGCGCTACGCGCCGCATGCCAAGGATCTGGCCGGACGCGACGTGGTGGCGCGCGCCATTGCCATCGAGATTGCCGAGGGCCGCGGCTGTGGTGCACGTGGGGATCACGTCGATCTCAAGCTCGACCACCTGGGCGAAACGCTCATCGCCGAAAAGCTGCCCGGCATCCGCGAACTGGCGGTCCGCTTTGCCGGTGTCGATCCGGCCAAGGCGCCGATTCCGGTTGCCCCCACCGCACACTACATGATGGGCGGCATCCCCACCAACCTGTATGGCCAGGTCGTCGCGCCGGCGCGTTTCGGTCCCGAGGAGCCGGTGCCGGGCCTGTATGCCGTCGGCGAATGCGCCTGCGTGTCGGTGCACGGCGCCAACCGGCTGGGCGGCAACTCGCTGCTCGACCTGATCGTGTTCGGCCGTGCCGCCGGCCTGCACATGCTGGAGTATTTGCGCGACAACCCTTACCCCCGGGCCTTGCCCGACAATGCGGCCGAGGCCAGCCTGGCGCGCTTGAATCGTTGGGACCGCCCCGGCAGCGAACGCGTGGCGGCGATTACCGACGACCTCAGGCGCACGATGCAGGTGCATGCCGGTGTATTCCGCACCGATGCGGTGTTGCGCGCGGGGCTGGATAAACTGGACGTTCTGGAAAATCGTCTGGCGCACGCCGGTTTGCAGGACACCAGCCGCGTCTTCAACACCGCGCGCATCGAGGCGCTGGAACTGGAAAACCTGATCGGCGTGGCGCGCGCGACGCTGGTGTCGGCGATTCACCGCACCGAGAGCCGCGGCGCGCATACGCGGGACGATTTCCCAGCGCGCGACGACGCGCTTTGGCTCAAGCACACGCTGTATTCGCGCGAGGGGGACCAGGTGGATGCCAAGCCGGTGCGCTTGAAGCCGCTGACGGTGGAGACCATCCGGCCGCAGGAGCGGGTGTATTGATGAAATTCCGCCTCTACCGCTACCTTCCCGAGTCCGGCGAAAAGCCCTTCATGCAGGATGTCGAGCTGGACATCGATCCCGCCGGCAAGATGCTGCTCGACGCGCTTTTGGCGATCAAGGCGCAGGACGAAACCCTGAGCCTGCGCCGCTCCTGCCGTGAGGGCGTGTGCGGGTCGGACGCGGTGAACGTCAACGGCAGGAACCGGCTGGCGTGCATCACGCCCCTGTCCGAACTGAAAGAACCCATCGAGGTGCGCCCGCTGCCGGGGTTGCCGGTGATCCGCGACCTGATCGTCGACATGGAGCCGTTCTTCAGGCAGTACCGTTCGATCAAGCCCTGGCTGATCAACGACGAGCCGGAACCCGAGGTCGAGCGCCTGCAAAGCCCGGCCGACCGCACACAGCTCGACGGCGCCTACGAGTGCATCCTGTGCGCCTGCTGCACCACCTCGTGTCCCTCGTTCTGGTGGAACCCGGACACCTTCGTCGGTCCGGCGGGCCTCCTGCAGGCCTGGCGCTTCATCGCCGACTCGCGCGACGAGGCGACTGCGGCGCGGCTCGACAATCTGGAGGACCCGTACCGGCTGTACCGCTGCCGCGGCATCATGAACTGCGTCGATGCCTGCCCCAAGGGCCTGAACCCGATGGAAGCGATCGGGCGCATCAAGTCGCTGCTGGTGAAACGTCGTGTCTGATCGAGTGGCCTGGCGCTGCCGGCGCGGGTTGCTGGAGCTGGATCTCTGGCTGGGTGGCTTTTGGGCGGCGCACCGCGCTACACTTCAGCCTTGCGAGACGGCGGCGCTGGAGCGCCTGCTGGGCCTGTCGGACATGGAGATCCTCGACCGGCTGCACGGCCGGTCGTCTGCGGGCGATGTCGGGCTGGAAATTCTGGTTCAACGTCTGCAATATTATCGAGCAGTAATATTTTTGGAATCACAATGACAAAAACCGTCACCCTCACCTTCAGCGACGGCAGCCCTTCGATCGAACTGCCGATCGAGCAGGGCACTTACGGCAAGCCGGTGATCGATATTCGTACACTCGACGCGCACGGCTATTTCACCCATGATCCCGGCTTTACCGCCACCTCCAGCTGCACCTCGGCCATCACCTATATCGACGGCGACGAAGGCCTGCTGTACTACCGCGGCTATCCGATCGAGGCGCTGGCCTACCAGTCGGATTTCATGGAAGTCAGCTACCTGCTGCTGCACGGCGAACTGCCGACGGCGGCGCAGAAAATGGCGTTCGTGCAGTCGATCCGCCACCACACCCTGCTGCACGACCAGATGGAGAACGTGTTCCGCGGCTTTCGCCGCAGCGCTCACCCGATGGCGGTGATGATCGGCGTGACCGGTGCGATGTCGGCCTTCTACCACAAGGGACTGGACAACTTCAATCCGCAGCATCGCGCCATCGTCGCCCATCGGCTGATCGCCAAGATTCCCACGGTGGCGGCTTGGGCCTACAAGTTCAACGAGGGCCAGCCCTTCGTCTATCCGCAGAACCGGCTCTCGTATGCCGAAAACTTCATGCACATGATGTTTTCCAGCCCCTGCGAGCCCTACGAGCCGAATCCGGTGCTGGCGCGCGCACTCGACCGCATTTTCATCCTGCACGCCGATCACGAGCAGAATGCCTCGACCTCGACCGTGCGCCTGGCCGGCTCCAGCGGCGCCAATCCGTATGCCTGCATCGCCAGCGGTATGGCCTCGCTGTGGGGGCCGCTGCATGGCGGCGCCAACGAGGCAGTGCTGAACATGCTGGAGGAGATAGGCGATGTCTCGAAGATCCCGGGATTCATCAAGCGCGCCAAGGACAGGTCCGATCCGTTCCGCCTGATGGGGTTCGGCCACCGCATCTACAAGAACATGGACCCGCGCGCCGCGATCATCCGCCAGACCTGTTACGAGGTGCTGGATGAGCTCGGCCTGCGCGACGATCCGCAGTTCAAGATCGCGCTCGAGCTCGAACGTATCGCGCTGGAGGACGAGTATTTCATCGAGAAGAAGCTCTATCCCAACGTCGACTTCTATTCCGGCATCATCTTCCGCGCCATGGGCATCCCCACCAGTATGTTCACCGCGATCTTCGCGCTCGCGCGCACCGCGGGCTGGGTCGCGCAGTGGCACGAAATGCTGTCCGACCCCGCACACAAGATCGGCCGTCCGCGCCAGCTCTACATCGGTCCGGCGCGGCGCGAGTTCGTGCCGCTGGACCAGCGCGGAATCGGCTAACGATTTCCGTCTCGCATGAGCGCACCTGACTGGCAGCTGACTTCCCCGCTGTATGCCGGCAATGCGGCGTACCTGGAGCAGTTTGGCGACGACGCCCTGGCGCCCTGGCTGACGCAGCCCTTGCCGGACGCGGCGCCGGCATCGGATGCTGCGCAGGTCGCGGTGTTGCGGCTGATCAACGCCTACCGCTACCTTGGGGTGCGAAAGGCCGAACTCGACCCCCTGCGGCGCTTCGAGCCGCCGCCCACCCCCGAACTCGATCCTGAGCACTACGGGCTGACCGAGGCGGACCTGACGCGCGAATTCGAGACCGGTTCGCTGTTCGGGGTGGCGCGCACCACCCTGGCTGACATCCTGCAGCGGCTTGACGCAGCGTATTGCGGCCATATCGGCGTCGAATACATGCACATCACCGACGTCGCGCGCAAGCGCTGGCTGCAGGAGCGCATCGAATCGGCGCAAGGACGCTTCAAGGTGTCCGTCGACCTGAAAAAGAAGCTGCTGAAGCGACTGACCGACGCCGAGACGCTGGAGAAATACCTCCACACGCGCCATGTCGGGCAGAAACGTTTCTCGCTCGAGGGTGCCGAGAGCCTGATCCCGCTGCTCGACCAGGTGATCGCGCGCTGCGTCCGCCACGGTGCCAGGGAAATCGTGATCGGCATGGCGCATCGTGGACGCATCAACGTGCTGGCCAACATCATGGGACGCACGATCGAGAGCCTGTTCGAGGAGCCAAAAAACAGCTGTCCCGATTCGCCGCTGTCGGGCGACGTCAAGTACCACCAGGGCTTTTCCACCGACTTCGCGACGGATTTCGGCCCGGTGCACGTGGCGCTGGCGTTCAATCCCTCGCATCTCGAGATCGTGCATCCGGTGGTGCGCGGCTCGGTGCGCGCGCGCCAGGATCGGCGCGGCGACGTGCTCGGCTACGAAGTGGTGCCGGTGATCCTGCACGGCGATGCCGCGCTGTCGGGGCAGGGCGTGGTGATGGAAAGCCTCAACATGTCGCAAACGCGCGGCTTCCGCAACCACGGCGCGATTCACATCGTCATCAACAACCAGATCGGTTTCACCACCTCCGACCCGCGCGACGTGCGCTCGACGCTGTATTGCACCGACGTGGCGAAAATGGTCGAGTCGCCGGTGCTGCACGTCAATGGCGACGACCCCGAGGCGGTGGCCTTTGCGGTGCAGACGGCGGTCGACTACCGCTACACTTTCCACAAGAACTGCTTCATCGACCTGGTGTGCTATCGCCGCCATGGCCACAACGAGCAGGACGAGCCGCTCGTCACCCAGCCGTTGATGTACCGCCGCATCCAGGCGCACCCCAGCACACGTACGCTGTATGCGCAGCGGCTGGTCGACGAAGGCGCGCTATCGCAGGCGCAGGCCGATGGTCTGGTCGACGAATGCCGCGAGCGGCTGGAGCATGGCGAATCGCTGAGCCCGCCGGCCTCATCCGATTTCAAGGAAACCTTCAGCATGGACTGGGGCCGCTTCAAGGGCGCCCAGGCCCCGGAAGTGCCGACCGCGGTGCCGGCCAGTCGCCTCGATTTCCTCGGCGAGCGCATCACCACGCTGCAGCACGAAATCGAACTCCATTCGCGGGTGCAGAAGGTGCTGGACGACCGCCGCAGGATGCGTGCGGGCGAACGGCCGATGGACTGGGGCTACGCCGAGAACCTGGCCTACGCCAGCCTGCTCGACGCCGGCCACAACGTGCGGGTGTCGGGCCAGGACTCGGCGCGCGGCACCTTCTTCCACCGCCATGCGGTGTGGCACGACCAGAAGCGCGAACGCCGCCAGAGCGGCGTCTATATTCCGCTCGAACACATCCACGAACGCCAGGGCAACTTCACCATCATCGATTCGCTGCTGTCGGAAGAGGCAGTGCTGGCGTTCGAGTACGGCTACGCCACCGCCGACCCCGACACCCTGGTGGTGTGGGAGGCGCAGTTCGGCGATTTCGCCAACGGCGCGCAGGTGGTGATCGACCAGTTCATCGCCAGCGGCGAAACCAAATGGGGGCGACTGTGCGGACTCACGCTGATGCTGCCGCACGGATTCGAGGGACAGGGGCCGGAGCATTCCTCGGCCCGACTCGAGCGCTTCCTGCAGCTGTGCGCGCAGGACAACATCCAGGTCTGCGTACCGACCCTGCCGGCGCAGATGTTTCACCTGCTGCGCCGGCAGATCGTGCGCCGGTTGAGAAAACCGCTGGTGATCCTGAGCCCGAAGAGCCTGCTACGCCATCCTGCTTCCACCTCGTCGCTGGCGGATCTTGCAAGCGGCGCATTCATGCCGGTGATCGACGATCCGCGTACCCCGCGCCAGGCGAAACGCGTGGTGGCATGCAGCGGCCGGGTGTGGTTCGACCTCGAAGCGGCACGTGCGGCCCGCAGCCTGGACGATGTTGCGTTGATCCGGGTCGAGCAGCTCTACCCCTTTCCCGAAGAGGCATTCCGCGCGGTGCTGGCTGCCTATCCGCAGGTCGCCACCCTTGTCTGGGCGCAGGAGGAACCGATGAACCAGGGCGCCTGGCATCAGACCCTGCACCACCTCAACCATTGCGCGCCCGGCGGCAAACGCTTCCATTACGCCGGACGCCCCGTTGCCGCCGCGCCGGCTTCGGGCTACCTGTCGCGCCACCGCGCGGAACTGGAAGCGCTGCTGAACGATGCGCTGGAGACCCTCTGTGAAAATTGAAGTGCGCATACCGGCGCTGTCCGATTCGGTGGCCAGCGGCACCCTGTTGCCGTGGCGCAAGCAGGTCGGCGAGACGGTCGCGCGCGACGAAACCCTGATCGACCTGGAAACCGACAAGGTGATCCTGGAAATTCCCGCGCCCGCTTCGGGAACCCTGATTGAAGTTCGTCAGCCCGAGGGCGCCGTGGTCAAAGCCGACGAAGTGGTGGCGGTGATCGAGACCGGGGAGGGGGCCGCTGCGGCCGCGTCTGCCGAAAAGCCGGCGCCGACAGCGCCCGTCATGCCGGCTGCCGTGAGCGCGCCGGCACAGGAGAAAAAGCCCAGCGTACCGCTGCCCGCCACGCCTGTCGCGCCGGTCGTCGCGCAGGGCGAAACGCGACGCGAGCCGATGTCGCGGCTGCGCAGCCGCGTCGCCGAACGCCTGGTCGCGGCGCAGCACACTGCCGCCATGCTCACCACCTTCAACGAGGTGAACATGCAGCCGGTGAACGAACTGCGCCAGCGCTTCAAGGCCGAGTTCGAGGTCAGGCACGGCGTCAAGCTGGGCTACATGTCGTTTTTCGTGCGCGCGGTGTGCGCCGCGATGCAGCAGTTTCCCGTCGTCAACGCCGCCATCGACGGCAACGATATCGTGTGGCACGGCGACATCGACATCGGTATCGCCATCTCCAGCCCGCGTGGGCTGGTGGTGCCGATCCTGCGCCATGCGCAGGCGCTGTCGCCGGTCGAAATCGAGGCAGCCATCGCCGACTTCGCCCGCCGCGCGCGCGATGCCAAGCTCACGCTGGAGGACCTGTCCGGCGGCACCTTCTCCATCACCAACGGCGGTGTGTTCGGCTCGCTCCTGTCCACACCCATCCTCAACCCGCCGCAGTCGGCCATCCTCGGCATGCACACCATTCAGGAGCGCCCGGTCGCCGAACATGGCCAGGTAGTGATCCGTCCGATGATGTACGTGGCGCTGACCTACGATCACCGGTTGATCGACGGCCGCGACGCGGTGCAGTTTCTGGTTGCGCTAAAGACGATTCTGGAAGCACCCGAAATCCTGTTGGAGGAAACCTGAGCATGCCGGCATCGCAACAACAATCCCTGGAACAGCCCGCTGAAAATCTGGTCGAGATCAGCGATCTGCATTTCGCGTTCGAGCAGAACCAGGTGCTCAGGGGCATCAATCTCGCTATCCCGCGCGGCAAGGTGGTCGGCATCCTCGGCGTCAGCGGCTGCGGCAAGACCACGCTGCTGCGGCATATCGGCGGCCAGTTGAGGCCGTCGCGCGGCCAGGTAAAATTTGACGGCCAGGTAGTCCACAAGCTGAACAGCACCGAGCTTTACGCGATGCGGCGCAAGATGGGAATGATGTTCCAGATCAGCGGGCTGTTCACCGACCTGTCGGTGTTCGACAACATCGCCTATCCGATGCGCGAGCACACCGACCTGCCGGAAGACGTCATCCACGACCTGGTGCTGATGAAGCTCCACGCCGTCGGCCTGCGTGGCGCCCACGCCCTGCGCACCAGCGAGCTGTCGGGCGGCATGGAGCGCCGCGTGGCGCTCGCACGGGCGATCGCACTCGACCCCATGCTGATCATGTACGACGAGCCCTTCGCCGGTCTCGATCCGATCTCGCTCAACACCATTGCCAACCTGATCCGCCGCCTCAACGATGCGCTGGGACTGACATCGATCGTGGTGACCTACGACGTGTCGGAATCGCTGAAGGTCGCCGACTATGTCTACTTCATCCACGACGGCGTGGTGGTGGCCGAAGGCAATGCCGCCGAAATGGCTGATTCGAGCGACCCCTTCGTCCACCAGTTCGTTCACGCCAAGCCGGACGGACCGGTTGCCTTCCAGTATCCGAGCCGACCCTATGCGGAAGAGCTGGAAATCCCGCCGGCAGGCTCCCAGCCCATCTGACGGCGTGCAGGGGGCCATTTTTCATGGCGCTAGATTCAGGCGTGAACCACGACAATCGGGGGCGGCGGGCGAACTGCGTTTGCACAACGACCAGGGCGCGGTTTTCTGCCTGCTTCTGCCTTGATCCGGCGCACGGGCATCGGCCTGCCTACTCCTCCAGCAGCGTCACCGTGGTTGCGGCCGTCTTCATGTCGATGTCGAACCGCACTACGCAGTATTCGTTCAGTTCGTCGATTGGCGTGGGGTCGTCCGCGCAGCTGCAGCCGGCGATGATCCCCGTATAGAAAATCCCCGCCTTCACCCGGAGCAGACCGGCGTCTTCGGTGGCGCTAAGAAGCATCGCCTGGAAAGGCCGCTCCGTGACGTGGCTGCTGTGGGTCAGTCCCTGCTGCAGGGGGAGTTCGGTGGCATCCATCTGCGCAATTTCCTGGCGGATGACGTCCTTGAATTCGGGCGTTCCCCAGGCGTTCAGTGATGTGGGCAATCGGATCATGGCTGTCGTCTCTCGTGTGGGCGGTCACGCTATCGGCCTGCCTGCCGCCCGGTCAAGCAGGTTTGGTGGGCGCTGCGACGGCCTCGCTCCAGTAGTTGAGGGTCAGCGGCCGCGGCCCGGGCAGGTATCGCGTCTGCAGTGCGTCGCAGCGGAATCCGGCCACCTCCAGCAGCGCCGGAATGTCGTGGTCGAGATGGTAGCCGCCAGCGATCTTCTGCCAGCGCGGCGTCAGCCTGGCCTGTCAGCGCCGCACGCTTTCGTCGGGCGCGCGACCGTGTTTGCAGAATAGCAGCCTGCCACCCGTATCCGCCAGACCGGTACGACCGCGCACCCGCTGGACATTGATGCCCCCCGGATCGTTGCCGAGAAAGAAGCCGCGCACTTCGCCTGCAAAGGCGAGGTGGGCTACATACCCATGGTCGGCCATTTGGCTGAAGCAGGGGTTGTCATCCACGATGACTTTCGCGAAGGCAAGGTTGCCCCCGCCACGCAGAACCGCGAATTCATCCGTGCGTGCGAAGCACGGCGGCCCAGGGGACGCCGTATTGCGCATGTACGCATTGATTCGGCGGGCTGCCAGGCAGACCTCTTCAACCACTGCGAAGACCACGGACAAAGCTTCGCCATCGGCGCGCGCCTGGATGCCCCAACCCGCGCGGCCATTGCTGCGATCCCCGAATCCGCCTGGAAGCCCTGCGCGGACAGCATGGTGGCTGAGACCACGCACAGCATGAATGGCCCCCGCAAAGCGTTCCGCCTGATCGTCGTCAAGCGGGCGCAGCAGGCTGAACTGCTTGAGGCCGGGGTCGAAGACGACGCGCCCCGTTACCACGTCATCGCCAGCAACCGGCGCGAGTCAACCGAAGCGACGTTGATCTGGTATCGCCAGCGCGGCGACGTGTCGGAGAACGGCATCAAGGAACGCAAACTCGGCTTTGGCATGCAGTGCATGCCGTGCGGCCAGTTTGCGGCGAATGCGTACAACCTGTTTGTACTGTTCCGGCAGTACGCGCTGATCGCTGCGCCGACCACCCACCAGCGCATCATCGATCTCGACGAGGTCATGCAGCCGATAGATGCTGCCCGGTGGCCCATCGCAATGTGGATCTTGTGCAGCATCCGGCTGGCGGTGAGCCAGGACACGGCAATCTGTTTGGAAAGACGCACGGCAGAGATTCCCCCCTTGTCCGAGGCAATCAGGTAGATTGCGCAGAACCCCTTGGTAAGGGGGGCACGTCGGTGGAATGAAACAGCGTACCTGCCGTGAGCGGGGCCTGGCAATGGCACTGCGAGCATTTGCAGGAATGGCGTGTGCTGATGGCACAGCCATGATCACGCCCGCAATGCGGGCAAGGAAAAACTGAAAATGGTTCAGCGGTATAAATTTTTTATTGATTACTTGGCCCCGGGGGAATCAGGCCTCACAGAACTGTTCGACTTTCCGGCGATATTGCCACCGGTGGCATTTTGGCGGCGTTGTCTCCCCTGTTTTCGCTCTATCTTCAGGCATCTGTTTGCGGAGTGGGTCGGGTAATAGCGACTCAATTCGCTCGAAGTTCCCCTCATGATACGCTGGCCCTACTTCCAGCGGGCTTGAAAAATCTTCACATCACATCAAAATAAAGCCAGTAATTGAGGCTTAATCCTGCTATGGCAACCAAGCGAGAAAGCAGTACCCTACTGGAACCGACTGCGACAAGAGTGAAGCCGCCCCCTCTGTACAAGGTGCTGCTACTGAACGACGACTACACCCCGATGGAATTCGTGGTGCATGTCCTGAAGAAGTTTTTTGGTATCGGCCAGGAACAGGCAACACAAATAATGCTCAAAGTCCATACTGAAGGCGTAGGAGTGTGCGGGGTTTTTACGAAGGATATTGCGCATACCAAGGTTGAGCAGGTTGTGGATTTTGCGCGGCAGCATCAGCATCCGCTGCAATGTACGATGGAGGAAAGTTAGATGATTGCCCAGGAACTCGAAGTCACACTGCATATGGCCTTCATGGATGCCCGGCAGAAACGCCACGAATTCATTTCGGTGGAGCACCTGCTGATGGCGATGCTGGACAATCCGTCCGGGGTGGAGGTGTTGCGCGCCTGTGGCGCCAATATCGAGGCCATGCGCGAACAGCTTGGCGCCTTTATCGAGGAACACACCCCCAAGGTGGTGGGCGAGGGCGAGGTCGATACCCAGCCCACGCTCGGTTTCCAGCGCGTGATCCAGCGCGCCATTCTGCATGTGCAGTCGTCCGGCAAGAAGGAAGTGACCGGCGCCAACGTGCTGGTGGCGGTGTTCGGCGAGAAGGATTCGCACGCGGTGTATTTCCTGACCCAGCAGGGGGTGACGCGGCTCGATATCGTCAACTTCATCTCCCACGGTATCACCAAGACCCCGCAGGGCGAACCGTTGCCGCGCTCGGATGAGCCTTCCGAAACCAGTTCCGAAGCGCCTGCCGCTTCGCCGCTAGACAGCTTTGCGCAGAACCTGAACACGCAGGCGCTGGCCGGCAGGATCGACCCGTTGATCGGACGCGACCAGGAACTTGTGCGCGTGATCCAGACCCTGTGCCGCCGACGCAAGAACAATCCCCTGCTGGTGGGCGAGGCCGGCGTGGGCAAGACCGCCATTGCCGAAGGCCTGGCGCGCCGTATCGTTGAAGGCTCGGTGCCCGACATCCTGGCGCAAAGCACGGTGTATGCGCTGGACATGGGCGCCCTGCTTGCCGGCACCAAATACCGCGGCGATTTCGAGCAGCGCCTGAAGGGCGTGTTGAAGCAGTTGACCGAAAATCCCAAAGCAATCCTGTTCATCGACGAAATCCACACCTTGGTCGGCGCCGGGGCGGCATCCGGCGGCACGCTCGACGCATCCAACCTGCTGAAGCCGGCGCTGTCGTCGGGCAACCTGCGCTGCATTGGTGCGACCACGTACACCGAATATCGCGGCATTTTCGAGAAAGATCACGCTTTATCGCGGCGTTTCCAGAAAATCGATGTGCCCGAGCCCTCGGTCGACGAAACCGTGGCAATCCTGCGCGGCCTGAAATCGCGTTTCGAAGATCACCATGGCGTCAAATACACGGCGGCCGCGCTGACCACGGCGGCGCAGCTATCGGCACGCTATATCAACGACCGCCATCTGCCGGACAAGGCGATCGACGTGATCGACGAGGCGGGCGCGGCGCAGCGCATCCTGCCGAAATCCAGGCAGAAGCGGACGATTACCCCGCGCGAGATCGAGGACATCATCGCCAGGATTGCGCGCATCCCGCCGAAGACCGTGTCGTCCGACGACAAGAGCTCGCTGAAGACGCTGGACCGCGACCTGAAGGCGGTGGTGTTCGGCCAGGATGCGGCCATCGATGCGCTGGCCACCGCGATCAAGATGTCGCGCAGCGGCCTTGGCAATCCCCAGAAACCGATCGGTAACTTCCTGTTCTCCGGCCCCACCGGGGTCGGCAAGACCGAGGTTGCCCGTCAGCTGGCCTATGTGCTGGGGGTCGAGCTGATCCGCTTCGACATGTCGGAATACATGGAGCGTCATGCGGTGTCGCGGCTGATCGGCGCGCCGCCCGGCTATGTCGGATTCGATCAGGGCGGACTGTTAACGGAATCTGTCAACAAGCATCCGTATGCCATTGTTTTGCTTGATGAGATTGAGAAGGCCCATCCGGATATTTTCAATGTTCTGTTACAGGTGATGGACCACGGCACGCTGACCGATGCGAACGGGCGCAAGGCCGACTTCCGCAACGTGGTGCTCATCATGACGACCAATGCGGGTGCGGAAATGCTCAACAAGGCGAACATCGGCTTTTCCAACGCGCGCGAAAGCGGCGATGAAATGGGCGAAATCAAACGCATGTTCACCCCGGAATTCCGTAACCGACTGGACGCGATCATTCCCTTTGCGTCGCTTTCCGAGCCGGTCATCCTGCAGGTGGTGGACAAATTCCTGATGCAGCTGGAAGACCAGTTGCACGAGAAGAAGGTCGAGGCGGTATTTACCGACGCACTGAAGGCCCACCTCGCCAAGCATGGTTTCGACCCGCTGATGGGTGCGCGGCCGATGGCGCGTCTGATCCAGGACACCATCCGCAAGGCACTGGCCGACGAGCTGCTGTTCGGCAAGCTGGCGCATGGCGGGCGGGTGACCATCGATATCGACGCCAGCGACAAGGTCTGCCTGGGATTCGAGGAGGCGGTTCCAGCGTAAAGCCGTAAAGATTTTGTATGCGTGGCCGTAAAACGAGTACGGCGACAGGTACGTATTCAGCCGTTACTGAGGATGTTTCCGGCTTCATGCCCATGTAAGCCAGGAAACACGCGGAATACAGCGCCTGTTGCACATTCGTCAAGATGGAAGGAACACATGAACCCCAACCACGCATCGCGTATCACCATTGTGGCGCTGATCAGCCTGTTGCCAGTCTGCGCGCTTTCGGCCGAAACGGGGCACGATCAGGCCGCCTCTGAAAACCCTGCTGCTTCTGGCGAGGATCTGGCGGCGATAGCCGAGCGCATCCGCCAGACGGGGGAGCAGATGCGCGAGGATATCAAGAATGCGCGCGCGCGCCTGGAAGCCAACAAGGCCATTCAGGAAGCGGAGCGCAAGCGGGAAGCGGAGCGGGCGCGTCAGCAGGCCATGAAGGACGCGGCTGAGGAGGCCGCGAACAAGGAACTCAAGCTGCGTCAGGCCAGAGCCGCCGCCCAGGCACAGGCCAGCCGGGAGGCCGCACAGCGGGCTGAACATGAACGCCAGGCGGCCCTGGCAGCGCAGCGCGTCCGGGATGAACAGGCGGGCCGGGAGAGAGCGGCCAAGGCGCTGATGGAAGCCCGAAAATCATCCGATATAAAAGCTTTTGCCGGCGAGAGTAAAAAGGAAAGGGCGGCCCGCGCGTTGCTGGAAGCTCGTCAATCGGCTGGTCCGAAAGCGATGGCTGACTGAGGTCTTTGCGTTGCTTGCGCCATCAGGACGCGAACAAAATAAAAGCGGCGCCGGAAGACGCCGCGAAAAAACCCGGTGTGGCAGGAGGAGGAGCGCCTGGGGATTGCCCCCAATACCGGGAAATATGCACACACTGTATAGGCCAAAATAACGACTTGTGTCAGTACTGCACTCAGCCTTGAGTGATGAAAGGGCTTTGTGGAATTGTATTCGGCAGTTTTATCCTGTTCCTGAGGAGCGGCCGGGAAGGCCTGTTCCGGATGGCGTGGCGCATAAATAACGGTGAAAGAGACTAAAATGAATGCGAACCATTCGAGATCGAGTGGCTCAGAATATGAGCGGTAAGACCATTGCTACCTGCGACGGCCTGTCGTCATATCCGGCACTTAAGGAGATCATGATGAATACACGACTTAATGAAGTTATTGTACATATCGATGAAATTCTTGACGAAGACACTTTACGCCGTCTCGAAGACGGGGTTCGCCAGGATGCGGGGGTGGTTTCCGTGGGTCACAACCCGGAAAAGCCCCACATCCTCATGGTGGTCTACGATTCGGATTCCACTCATGCGTCCAGCCTGCTCCACAGCTTCAAGGAACGCGGCCTGCATGCACAAGTCGTCGGCCTGTGATGATTTGCCGCTGCTGATGATGCGTAAATCGATCGTGATACTGCTGGCGGGCCTGTTTGCCAGTCACGCACTGGCCTTGAACGATGCCGTGTCGGTCAAGCTCGAAGCGCAGAACAACTCGGGTCAAAACGGCATCGCAAGCCTGACCCCGGAAGGGGATACCACCCGTGTTGCGATCGAGATCCCCACCATGCCTGCCGGCGCTTCCCAACCCGCATACGTCTACCTTGGGCGCTGCGGCAAGCTGAGCAAGGCGCCGAAGTGGCGCCTGGAAGATATCAGGGACGGACGCTCCGTCACCGTGGTTCCCGTACCGCTGGATGTTATCCTGAAAGACAAGTCGGCGATCAACGTCCACAAGAGCGCGGCCGAAATGCAGATTCACGTCTCCTGCGGAAACATCGTCGGGGCGATCCAGCACTAATCGCAGCGCGGAGCGGGCGGCTTCCAGGACCGCGTTTACCCGCCCACGGCCAACTGGTTGATCACGTTGTCCACGGCGAACAGGCACCAGGCGTTCTGTTCGGCCCGCTCTTTCTCGGCCTGGGTGGCGACCAGTCCATCCAGGGTGACCACGTAATTGCGGGTGTGGACGCGGATCTGCCCGGGATCGGGAATCAGCGGGTCCATCTCCAGCACCAGCGAGAGGGCATCGCTGACCTCGTCGTCGTTGTCCTGTTCCGGCGGCCGCACTTCCAATGCGTTCACCACGTCGCGGCAGCCCGGCGTCCACCACGCCAGCACCCCCGCCATACGCTTGTGGGAAAGGCTGATGACCCAGCCGTCCAGCGTCCCAACGCCGTCCTTTACCGAAACCAGGATGTCGCCGCTGGCATCCTCCCCGCCGGCTTCCTGCAGGATGAGCGTCTCGCCCTTCCTGATCACGCGCAGCGTACAGTTCTTCAGTTCGCGCACATCCAGCAACAATGTCGTGAGGGCGTCCAGAATCGCGCCGTCGCCCCTGGGCTCCGGCGGCGCCACGTGCAGCCGGTCGACTACCCCGCGCACCGATGGCGTCGCCCCCGCGAGTTCGAGGGCGAGCTTTTTTGCGGCGACGCTCTCGACATCGCCTTCCAGGACCACGACGCCGTCCTCGGTCAGGTCGATCTGAACGGGCCAGCGATGCAGGTTGATGCGCGGCTCGCGCTCGAACGCCGCCCGCAGTGTTTTGAGAATGGGATTTCCATTTTGCATGTCAAGGCACCTCTCCGTTCAACATAGCATATGGGTCGCATGCCCTGCCGGCCCTTCAGGCTTCCCGCCTCGCAGCCGTATGCCGGGCAAAATGGCCGCGTGCAGCCGGGCCGTCATATTTCTTTCCTAGACTGTCAGGTCTAGTGTCACGAACCAGAAATAAAAATGAGGACGACGACATAAACGACAAAACCCGAGCCGCTGTACCGCTCGAAGACAGGGAACTGGCGCACATGCATGCCTGGTGGCAGGCCTGCAACTACCTGGCGGCAGGCGTGATTTATCTGCAGGACAATCCGCTGCTGCGCCAGCCCCTCAAGCCCGAGCACATCAAGCGGCGTCTCCTCGGCCACTGGGGGGCCAGCCCGGCGCTGTCCTTCGCCTACGTCCATCTCAACCGGATGATCGTCAAGTACGACCTCGACACCATCTTTATCGCCGGCCCAGGTCATGGCGCGCCGGGTGTGCTGGCCCCGTGCTATCTGGAAGGCACCTATTCGGAGGTCTATCCGAACAAGAGCGAGGATGAGGAAGGCATGCAGCACTTCTTCAAAATCTTCTCTTTTCCCGGCGGCGTCGGTTCCCACTGCACGCCCGAGACTCCGGGCTCCATCCACGAGGGCGGCGAGCTGGGCTATTCGATCTCGCACGCTTTCGGCGCCGCCTTCGACAACCCGGGCCTGCTGGTCGCGGTGATGGTGGGCGACGGCGAGGCGGAGACCGGGCCGCTCGCCGCCGCCTGGCACTCGAACAAGTTCCTGAACCCGATCAGGGACGGCGCGGTATTGCCCATCCTCAACCTCAATGGCTACAAGATCGACAACCCGACGGTGCTCGCCCGCATCCCCCACGATGAGCTGAAGAGCCTGTTCGAGGGCTACGGCTGGTCGCCCCGCTTCGTCGAGGGCGACGACCCGATGAACATGCACCAGGCCATGGCCGTCACGCTGGAGGACTGCGTGCTGGAGATTCGCGAAATCCAGCGCCAGGCACGTGAATCGGGCGAGCCATTCCGGCCGCACTGGCCGATGATCGTGCTGCGCACGCCCAAGGGCTGGACCGGACCGAAGGAGGTCGACGGCCACAAGGTGGAAGGCTCCTGGCGCGCCCACCAGGTTCCGCTGGCAGGGGTGCGAGAGAACCCGGAGCATCTGCGGCAACTGGAGGAATGGCTGCGCAGCTACCAGCCGGAGGCGCTGTTCGACGAGCGCGGCCGCCTGATCCCTGAACTCAGGGCCTTGGCCCCGACCGGCACCCGACGCATGAGCGCCAACCCCCACGCCAACGGCGGCCTGTTGCGCCGCGCGCTGCGCCTGCCGGACTTTCGCGACTATGCCACCGCGGTGGCGGGGCCGGGCGAAACGCGGGTGGGCAACACTCGTCCATTGGGCGAATTCCTGCGCGACATCCTGCGCCGCAATCCGGACAACTTCCGCATCTTCGGCCCCGACGAAACCCGCTCGAACCGCCTGAACGCGGTATTCGAGGCGAGCAAGAAGACCTGGCTGGCCGCAATGCTGCCCGAGGATGCCGACGGTGGTGAACTCGCGCCCGACGGGCGGGTCATGGAACTGCTCTCCGAGCACACCCTGGAAGGCTGGCTGGAAGGCTACCTGCTCACCGGACGACACGGCCTCTTCGCCACGTATGAAGCCTTCGTTCACATCATCGATTCCATGTTCAACCAGCATGCCAAGTGGCTGGACATCGCCGAGGACATTGCCTGGCGTGCGCCGGTGGCCAGCCTCAATCTGCTCATCAGTTCAACCGTCTGGCGTCAGGACCACAACGGCTTCACCCACCAGGACCCGGGCTTCCTCGACGTGGTGGTGAACAAGAGCCCCAGCATCACCCGCATCTACCTGCCGCCCGACGCCAACTGTCTGCTTTCGGTAACCGACCACTGTCTGAGATCCACCGACGACGTCAACGCCATCGTGGCGGACAAGCAGGCGCACCTGCAATACCTGGACATGGATGCCGCCATCCGCCACTGCACCAAGGGCATCGGCATCTGGGACTGGGCCAGCAACGACGCCGGCGCGGAACCCGACGTGGTGATGGCCGCCTGCGGCGACGTCCCGACCCAGGAAGCCCTGGCGGCGGTATGCCTGCTGCGCGCGCATTTCCCGGCGCTGAAAATCCGCTTCATCAACGTGGTGGACCTTTATCGCGTGACGCCGGCGAGCGAGCATCCGCACGGCTTGAACGACCGCGACTTCGACAGCCTCTTCACCCAGGACAAGCCCATCATCTTCAACTTCCACGGCTATCCCTGGCTCATCCACCGCCTCGCCTACCGACGCACCAATCATCGCAATCTGCACGTGCGCGGCTATAAGGAGAAGGGCAGCATCAACACGCCGCTGGAACTGGCCATCCAGAACGAGATCGACCGCTTCTCACTGGCCATCGATGTCATCAATCGGGTGCACGGGTTGCTGGTGACCGGGGCACACGCCAAGGGAACGCTCCGGGACATGCAGATCGAATGCATCAATTACGCCCATGAATTCGGTGTGGACCAGCCCGACGCTGCCGCGTGGACCTGGCCGCAGTGCAAGCCTTGATGCGGTGCGCCGGTTGATCGGGGAGTCGTCCGCGGCCCGATCAAAAACTGCAGCAACAGCCCGCCAGATTGAACTTGGAAAATACCGTCTATAAATGAATTTGCATCGCCTGCCCGATACGGTGGTCTGGCGAACGTCTTCCGCAACGCTGCCGCATGTACGGGCAGCGTCGCTTACCCAACAGCAAAGGAGATTCAGATGAATAAGCCAATCAACACCTTGGCCGTTCTGTCCATGCTTGCCGGCGTACTGGCAGGGATGCCAGGGGCGGCTACAGCCGAAGAGAACACCATGCCACGTGCGGGAATGATGCAGGACGCGAAAGAGGGCGTCATGGGCTGCCCCGGCTACGGAACGATGGGCGGCACGGGCTATGGAATGGGGATGGGAGCGATGGGCGGCATGGGCCCCGGGATGGGCATGATGGGCGGATTCGGCCCTGGGATGGGCGGTGGCATGGGCGGATTCGGCCCGGGCATGATGGGCATGGGGCCGATGGCCATGCTCGATCTGAGCGATGCGCAGACCGCCCAGGTGCAGAAGATCCAGGCCGAGTTTATGAAGGCGCAGCGTCCGCTCATGCGCCGGATATGGGACGAAAAGAAACAGCTTTGGAATCTGACGAAGACGGAGAAACCCGACCCGGCGGCGGTCGGCAAGGCCTACGGCAGGCTCGCGGACCTGCAGCGCCAGGCGCTAGAAGCCCACATCGACGCGGAAAACAAGATGGCTGCCGTGCTGACCAAGGAGCAGCAGTCGCAAATGCGCCGCGGCTTCGGCCGCAGCATGTGGGGTAACTGACCCGCGTAAGGAGCGAGCGACATGATGGGCGGCTACGGCATGACAGGCGGCTTCGGATTCGGCTGGATATTCATGATCCTGTGGGGGATGCTCATCATCGTTGGCATTGCCGTGCTGGTGAAATGGATGAGCGCACCCTCCGCCGCGGACGGGCGCAGCGGCGGCGCGGGCAAGGCGCTGAACATCCTCAGGGAACGCTATGCGCGGGGCGAGATCGACGAACAGGAATTCCAGAAGAAGAAGCACGATCTGATCCAGTAGCCGTGTATTCCGGCATCTGTTAGCCGCCGGGAAAGAAAGGAACAGCCATGAATCGGAAGCGTGGGTTCTGGATCGCCCTGTGGCTGACACTTGTCGTCGTGACAGGATGGCTGGCATGGGCTCACGGCCCGATGGGCACGGGCTGGCATGGCTGGAGCCACATGGGCGCCTGGAAAATGGATCGCGGCGACGACCCGCATGCGTGGTATGGCATGGGGCGCGGGATGATGGGATTCGGGGTGTGGGGGCATGGCGGGGATTACGCCATGATGCGCCGGCTGCTAACCGACCTCACGCCGGAGCAGATCGAAAAAATCGACCCGCTGCAGGCTGAGCTGACCCGGCGCAATCTCGACTTGATGCAGCAGCGCCGGGCGGCGCAGGCTCGCCTGAACCAGCTTTACGCCAGTGAAGAACGGGACTGGGACGCGATTCGCGCTGCCCCGCGGACCGTGTTCGATCTGCAGCGCCGGCAAATGGCCCATGCCTGGCGCAACCACGGGCGGCTGTGGCGCCATAACCGGCAACGCGCCCTGTCATGAAGATCGGGAAGATGCGCCATGGCCATTGATCCCGTCTGCGGCATGAAGGTGGCCGAGGATGCGCCCCTGCAGCACCGTTTCGAGGACGTCACCTATCGGTTCTGCAGCGAGCATTGCCTGCACATGTTCCGCGACCACCCGCATCGGTATCTGAAGCCGGACTCGGCAGCGCCCCCCGCACCGGCCCTGGCTGCCAAGGGGATCTACACCTGCCCCATGCATCCGGAAATCCGACAGCAGGGACCGGGCGCCTGCCCCAAATGCGGCATGGCGCTGGAGCCGGTCAACCCGCCCGCAGCGGTGCCGAAAACCGAATACACCTGCCCGATGCACCCGGAAGTGGTGCAGGATCACCCCGGCGCCTGTCCCAAGTGCGGCATGGCGCTGGAGCCCCGCACCGTCGCGGCGGAAGAGGACAATGCCGAGTTAGACGACATGAGCCGGCGCTTCCGGGTCAGCGTCGTGCTCGCCCTCCCGATCCTGTTTAGCGCCATGGGCGCCGAGTTCTGGCCCGAAGCCGTCGGTGAAATCATTGCGCCGCGGTCGCGGCAATGGCTCGAACTTCTGCTGGCTACCCCGGTTGTGCTGTGGGGCGGTTGGCCTTTCTTTGTAAGGGGTTGGCGTTCGTTGCTCACGCGCAATCTCAACATGTTCACCCTCATCGCGCTTGGCGTGGGGGTGGCCTGGGGCTACAGTATGGTCGCCGTTTTGGCGCCTGGAATCTTTCCGCGCCCAGTGTTCCACATGGGCGTGGTGCCGGTCTATTTCGAGGCCGCGGCGGTGATCACCGCACTGGTGCTGCTGGGACAGGTGCTGGAGCTGCGCGCCCGCAGCCAGACCAACGCCGCCATCAAGCTGCTGCTGGGCCTGGCGCCGAAGACGGCGCGCATCGTGCGCGACGACGACAGTGAAGCGGACATCCCGCTGGAGCAGGTTCAGCCCGGCGACCGCTTGCGCGTCCGCCCCGGCGAGAAGGTCCCGGTGGACGGCACGGTCACCGACGGCGTCAGCTATGTCGACGAATCCATGGTCACCGGCGAACCGGTACCGGTGGAAAAGCGCGCCGGCACCAAGCTCATCGGCGCCACGGTGAACGGCACCGGCAGCCTGCTGATGACGGCGGAGAAGGTCGGTAGCGAAACCCTGCTGGCGCAGATCGTCCAGATGGTGGCAGAGGCGCAGCGCTCGCGCGCCCCGATCCAGAAGCTGGCGGACGTGGTCGCGGGCTATTTCGTCCCGGCGGTGGTGCTCATCGCCGTGGCGACGTTCGTGGTGTGGTACCTGCTGGGGCCGGAGCCGCGACTGGCGCATGCGGTAATCAATGCCGTCGCGGTGCTGATCATCGCCTGTCCCTGCGCCCTCGGGCTCGCCACGCCGGTTTCGATCATGGTGGGCACTGGACGTGGCGCCATGATGGGGGTGCTGTTCAGGAACGCCGAGGCGCTGGAGGTGATGCGCAAGGTGGACACCCTGGTGGTGGACAAGACCGGCACTCTCACGGAAGGACATCCAGAGCTGGTGAGCGTCACCCCGGCCGTGGGCTTCGATGAAACAGAGATCGTGCGACTCGCCGCCGGCATCGAGCAGGCCAGCGAGCATCCCCTGGCTGCTGCCATCGTTCGCGGCGCGAAAAAACGCGCGGTCGAACGGGTATCTGTGGCGGATTTCCAGTCGATCACCGGCAAAGGCGTCACCGGCACGGTGGGCGGGCGCCGGATCGCCCTCGGCAATCTCGCGTTGCTGCAGGACCTCGGCATCGACGCGGGCGAGCTGCCGGCGCAGGCTGATGCCCTGCGCGGCGAGGGCCAGACGGTGATGTTCCTCGGCGTCGACGGCCGCGCCGCCGGCCTCATCGGCGTGGCCGACCCGATCAAGCCGACCACGCTGGAGGCGATCCGTGCGCTGCATGAAGAGGGCATCCGCATCGTCATGCTCACCGGCGACAGCCGCGTGACCGCCGAGGCGGTGGCCGCCAGACTGGGCATCGATCAGGTGCAGGCGGAAGTCCTGCCAGACCAGAAAGCCAGTGTAGTCAAACAGCTGCAGGCCGAAGGCCGTATCGTCGCCATGGCGGGCGACGGTATCAACGATGCCCCCGCCCTGGCCCAGGCCCAGGTCGGAATCGCCATGGGCACCGGCACCGACATCGCCATGGAAAGCGCCGGCGTGACCCTGGTCAAGGGCGACCTGCGCGGCATCGTGCGCGCCCGCAAGCTCTCGCAAGCCACCCTGCGTAACATCCGGCAAAACCTGTTCTTCGCCTTCATCTACAACTCGCTCGGGATTCCGCTCGCCGCCGGGGTGCTGTATCCATTCTTCGGCCTGCTGCTCTCGCCCATGATCGCCGCGGCGGCCATGAGCTTCAGTTCGGTGTCGGTGATCACCAATGCGCTGCGCCTGCGGCACATCAGCCTCTGAGTCTATTTAATTTTACTGTGTCACAAATTGCGTTTAACCGATCCGCAACACGGACATCGCTGCAGGCAAAGTACGATACGAGCGGCGATGAGAAAGCGAAGCGTGGCGATCGAATCGGGTACGTGTCGTTGTG